>WNEV01000231.1_pt1 | contig 33071 bp, 35 predicted proteins | sample 5399861 | NCBI WGS metagenome assembly WNEV01 (sample SAMN13153335, study PRJNA577476) | soil metagenome | isolation source: 40 cm grassland meadow soil 2 days after 3rd rain plot 2 | place: USA:California | collected 2015-11-11 | reverse complement strand
CGATCACGGGACGGCCGTCGAAGACGAGATCGCTGAACCCTTCGGTCTTGAGCCACGAGCGGTGGACGAAGCCGTCGAGGTCGTTGCGCCCGAACCAGTTGCGGCTCCTGAGCGGGTGTGCTGTCATGGGAACCCTCCGGGGCCCCGATTATAGAGGACGTAGGCGCGGCGCGCCGTGCTCTCGCCGTGCGAGACGACTCTGGGGATGCGACAAAGGAGATCTGCATGCGACTCGCCGGCAAGGTGGCTGTCGTGACGGGTGGGGGCAGCGGCATCGGCCGTGGAATCGTACTCGCGATGGCGCGCGAGGGTGCCGATATCGCCATCCCGGACATCCAGGTGCTGAACGCGGAGAAGGTTGCCACCGAGGTCAAGGCGCTCGGGCGCAAGGTCGTTGCGATGAAGGCGGACGTGACGAGCTCCGCGGACATCAAGGCGATGGTCGACCGTACCCGCGAGGCGCTCGGAAAGATCGACATCCTCGTGAACAACGCCGGCGCGGGGTCGACGCCGGGTATGCCGTTCACGAACAACACCGAAGAGGACTGGGACCGTACCTTTGCGGTGAACACGAAGTCGGTGTTTCTCGCGTGCAAAGCCATCGCGCCGTACTTCATCGAGAAGAGGAACGGCCGGATCATCAACATCGCGTCCATCGCGGGGCCGCTCGCGGCGGTGACGATGCCACCGTACAGCGTGGCCAAGCAGGGCGTGATCACCTTCACGCGCGTCGTCGCCAAGGAGCTGGCGCCGCACCGGGTCACCGTCAACGCGATCTGTCCCGGGGTCCTCTGGACCGACTTCTGGCAGAAGCTCGCCGCCCATATCGCGGAAACCAACCCGGCCTTCAAGGGCATGACCCCGCGCCAGGTGTTCGAGAAGCGTGTCGCCGACATCGTGCCGATGAAGTGCGAGCAGGAGCCGGAGGACATCGGCGCGGCCGCGGTGTTCCTCGCCTCCGACGAGGCGCGGTACATCACGGGCCAGGCGCTCATGGTCGATGGCGGCTGTGTCATGTGGTAGTGCGAGCCGAGCGGCGGCCGCGGAGGCTCGGCGACGCGCGCCGCGAGGCGAGTCTGTGAATGTGGTCGTGCGAGCCGCAGGCGCAGGCGAGGCGAGTCTGTGAATGTGGTCGTGCGAGCCGAGCGACGGCCGCGGAGGCTCGGCGGAGCGCGTCGCGAGGCGAGTCTGTGAATGTGGTCGTGCGAGCCGAGCGGCGGCCGCGCGGGTGAGGCGGTCATGAACTTCGACTTCAGCGAAAAGGAAGAGGCGTTTCGCAAGGACGTCCGGCACTGGCTCGAGACCCATCTGCCCGACGACCTGCGCGGGCGATCCTTCGCAGCTTCGCGCGCCGACCGCGACGAGGTCCGGCGGCTCCGCGCCTGGCAGAAGACGATGTCCGAGGCGGGCTACGTCGGCATGGACTGGCCGCGCGAGTTCGGCGGGCGCGGGGCGTCGATCGTCGAGATGGTCATCCTCTACCAGGAGATGGCGCGCGCGGAGTCGCCGCAGTTCGTGAACCGCGGCGGCATCTCGATGCTCGGCCCGACGCTCATGAAGCACGGAACGCCGGCGCAGCAGGCGCGCTTCCTGCCGAAGATCCTGACCGCAGAGGAACTCTGGTGCCAGGGCTTCTCCGAGCCCGGCGCGGGCTCGGACCTCGCGAACCTCCAGACCCGCGCGGTGCGCGACGACGGCCATTTCGTCGTCAACGGCCAGAAGGTCTGGACGAGCATGGCGCACGTCGCCGACTGGTGCTTCCTCCTCGTGCGCACCAGCCCGGAAGCGCCTAAGCACAAGGGCATCAGCTTCCTCCTCGTGGACATGTCGACGCCGGGCATCACCGTCCGGCCGCTCCGACAGATCACGGGCGAGGCGGAGTTCAACGAGGTGTTCTTCGACGCCGTCCGAGTCCCCGCCGACAACCTGGTGGGCAGACTCAACGAAGGGTGGAGCGTCGCGATCACCACGCTGGCGTACGAACGAGACCTCCTGACCTTCATTCGGCACATCTCGCTCCGCAACGCGCTCCACCGGCTGGTCCGTCTGGTCCAGCGGCAGAAGAAGAGCGTCGACCCGATCGTGCGGCAGAAGGTCGCGAGGCTCTGGATCGGCGAGCAGGCCCTCGCGCTCAACGGCTATCGAAGCCTCACGAACATCCTGCGCGGCGGCGCGCCCGGGCCCGAGGGCTCGACCTCCAAGCTCTTCTGGAGCCAGGTGGACGGGGACCTCGCGCAGGTCGCCACCGAGGTGATCGGCCCGTATTCGCAGGTCACGCACGGCTCCCCGTGGGCGCCGGACGAGGGCCAGTGGGAGTTCTACGAGCTCCTCGCGCGAGCGAGCGGCATCCGCGCCGGGACCTCGGAGATCCTCCGTAACATCCTCGCCGAGCGCCTGCTCGGCCTCCCCAAGGACTAGCGTCCCGTAGCGCGTGTCATGAAGCCCGAGACCAGGTACGCGCGCAGCGGCGACGTCAACATCGCCTACCAGGTGCTCGGCGAGGGACCGCGCGACCTCGTGCTCGTGCCGGGCTGGGTATCCAATCTCGATGTCTTCTGGGAGGAGCCGCGAGCCGCCGCGTTCCTGCAGCGCCTGGCCTCGTTCTCACGATTGATCCTCTTCGACAAACGCGGCACGGGGCTCTCCGACCGCGTCAACGACATGCCGACGCTCGAGCAGCGGATGGACGACGTACGCGCGGTGATGGACGCCGCACGCTCACCGCAGGCAGCGCTCGTCGGATACTCCGAGGGCGGACCGATGTGTATGCTCTTCGCGGCGACGCACCCAGAACGTACGGCTGCGCTCATCATGTTCGACGCCTTCGCGCGGCGGATCTGGGCGCCCGACTATCCGTGGGGACCGACGCGGGAGGAATGGGAGCGATACGTCGAGCAGTACACGAACGGGTGGGGAGGACCGGTCGGCCTCGACAAGCGGTCGCCGACGCTGTACCGGGACGCTCGTTTCCGCGACTGGTGGGCTCGCTTCCTGCGCTCGGGCTGTAGCCCGGGCGCCAACCGCGCGCTGATGCGGATGAATGCGGAAATCGACGTGCGCCACGTGCTTCCGGCCGTGAGAGTGCCGACGCTCGTCATCCACAACGACCGGGACGGCAGCATCCCGGTCGCGTGCGGGCGGTACATGGCCGAGCGCATCGGCGCGCGTGTGGCCGCGCTCGCCGGCGCGGGCGAGATCCTGGTCTCGAACACGGTGAGGGATCTCGTCGCGGGCTCGGGCCTTCGGTTCGAGGACCGTGGCGTCCACGCGCTCAAGGGCGTCCCCGGCGAGTGGCATCTGTTCGCAGTCGGAAAGGATAATCCGTCATGAGCGACCTGCTCTACGAGGTCAAGGACAAGATCGCGACGATCACGCTGAACCGGCCCGACAAGCTCAACGCGTTCACGGGCTCGATGATCGACGCGTGGGCGCGGGCGCTCGCCGAGGCCCAGGCCGACGATAACGTGAACGTCGTCATCGTGACGGGCGCCGGACGCGCCTTCTGCTCGGGCGGTGACGTGGGGCGCATGCGGCAGGGCGAGCCGAGCGCGCTCGACGGTAAGAACAGCCTCTGGGAGGGCGTCCACCGAGTTCCGAAGACGCTGGAGGCGATGGACAAACCGGTCATCGCGATGGTCAACGGGCTCGCGGTCGGCGCGGGCATGGGCATGTGCGTCATGTGCGACATGCGCGTGGCCGCAGAGTCGGCCCGCTTCTCCACGGGCTACGTGCGCGTGGGCCTGGTGCCGGGCGACGGCGACACGTACTTCCTGCCGCGCCTCGTCGGCGCCGCGAAGGCGCTCGAGCTCCTGTGGACCGCCGATTTCATCGAGGCGCCCGAAGCCCATCGGCTCGGTATCGTGCAGCGCGTGGTGCCGGACGCGCAGCTGAGGGAGGTCACCTACGCCCTGGCGCGGCAGATTGCCGACGGCCCGCAGATCCCGATGCGCATGATCAAGCGCCTCGTCTACCAGAGCGCCTCGTCTACCAGAGCCTGCGGCTCGACCTCAGAACGCACCTCGACCTCGTCTCGTCGCACATGTCGATCGTGCGCCAGACGGCCGACCACGCCGAGGGCGTCGCCGCGTTCAAGGAGAAGCGGTCGCCGAAGTTCCAGGGGCGCTGAGGCCCGAGCGCGGCAGCAGCACCATCTGGGTCTGGATGACGAGCGCGAGCAGGCGTCCCGACGCGTCGGTGACGCGCGTCTCCCACACCATGGTGGTCCGGCCCCGGTGGAGCGGCGTCGAGGCGGCGCGCACGGTGCCCTCGCTCGCGCCCGCGAAGAAGTTGGTCTTCGACTCGAGCGTCGTCGTGGAGGCGCCCTGCGGCAGGTTGAGGAACGTGGCCGTGGCCGCGACGGTGTCGGCCAGGGCCATGATCGTTCCGCCGTGGAGCCTGCCGCCGATCGTCTTGAGGTCGTCGCGGATCGCGAGCTCGGCGACCACGCGATCCGTGGTCGCCTCGACGAAGCGCATGCCGAGCAGCTCGGGGAGGCACCCCTTGTGATGCGCGGTCAGTCCCGCCGGGTCGATCGTCACGACGCGCTCACGGCCCGACCGGGGTGAATGCGGCCGGCAGACGCTTGATGCCGTGAATGAAGCTCGATCGCAGCTTTTCGGGGGCACCGATCGCCTCGATGTCGGGCAAACGGCGGAGCAACTCGGTGAACATGACGACGATCTCGCGACGGGCGAGATGAGCGCCGAGGCAGAAGTGTGAGCCGCCGGTGCCGAACCCACCCTGGGGGTTCGGGTCCCGGGCGATGTCGAAGCGGTAGGGATCTGCGAAGTGCGCTTCGTCGCGATTGGCGGAGAGGTACCACATCGCCACCTTGTCGCCCTTGTGCATCTCGACGCCACCGAACGCGGTGTCACGGGTGACGGTGCGGCGCATGTGCAGCACGGGAGTGGCCCAGCGCACGATCTCCTCGGCGGCCAGCGTCGCCCGCCCGTCCAGATCCTCCAGCCAGCGCCGCTTCTCGTCAGGGAACTGCGTGAGCGCCCAGAGGCCGTGGCTGATCGAGTTTCGAGTCGTCTCGTTCCCGGCCGCGATCAGCAGCAAAAAGAACGGGCCGAGGTCTTCGGGAGGCATAGCCTCGCCATCGACCTCCGCGTGGACGAGGGTGGTCGTGAGGTCCTCCTGGGGGCGCTCCAGGCGGCTCCGGCCCAGCCGTAGCCCGTAATCTCGAAGCTCCGCGCCGGCCTTGAGAAGAGTGTCCTTGGTGCCCCCGTACTCCGGGTCGCCCCCCGCGAGCAGGCGGTTGGTGAGGCCCAACAGGTGCGACCGGTCGGCCTCTGGCACGCCCATCATGTCGCAGATGATGGCCACGGGCAGGACGGAGGCCACCTCCGACACGAACTCGATCTCACCCTTGGGCGCGACGACGTCGACGATTTCCCGTGCCCGACGCCGGACCGACTCCTCCGCCCGGGCGACCGCGCGGGGCGTGAAGCCGCGGTTCACGACCGCCCGCAGTCTGGTGTGCCTGGGCGGGTCGGTGGAGATCATCGACCGGATCGCCGACAGGCGCTGCATGTCCTCGGGATCCGTCATCACCTGGATTCCCCAGGCGGAGCTGAACGTCTCGTGGTCACGCGTGATCGTGGCGACGTCGTCGTAGCGCGTGACCGACCAGAACCCCTTGCCGGAGTCGGGATGCTGGTGCCAGGCGATCGGCCGCTCGCGGCGCAGTTTGGCCAAGGCACCGTGCACGTCGTCTCGCGCCCAGAAGTCGAAGCTCGCCAGGTTGATCTCGTCGAGCGCCAGGGTCGTGGTCGGCGTCGGGACGGCGCTCATGTCGTGCTCCTTCCGGGAGAGTCGCGCGGCGACGGGGAGACTCACCCGCCCGCCGGCGGTCGGGCGACTCCTCTCCGGGTACCCCATCGGCTACACTGCGGTCAAGCGTAATCCTCTGGAGGACTGCATGCGGGTGGTGGTCGACTACGACCTGTGCGAGAGCAACGCGGTGTGCGTGCGGCTCGTGCCGGAGGTCTTCGAGGTGCGGGACGACGACCGACTTCGCCTCAAGCAGGAGCGGCCACCCGAGGCGCTGCGAGCCCGGGTCGAAGAGGCCGTCCGGCGCTGCCCGAAGCGGGCCCTCTCGCTCGTGGAGCGCTGAGACCTCATCGAGTGCACCAGGTTGGTGCACTTGCACCAGCGTGGTGCAGGACAGAGCGCGCGCTCGAGCTGGGCCCGCTGCCCGGAGGCGAGGGTAAACCGGTAGTTCTCTTTCGGGAGAGACCATAACGACCCGTGGCACGGAGCATGCCTACGCTGCCGGGCGCCGCAGCAGGATTGAGCCTCACGGCTCGACCGGAGGCACGACGGCATGCGGGTGCTGATAGTCGAGGATGACGGGGCCGTTGGCGAGCTCCTCCAGATCTTCGTCCGCGGCCTGGGCCACGAGACCGAGCTCGTCTCGTCGGCCGAAGCCGCGCTGCAGCGGCTCCGAGCGCCACGCCCTGACCTGGTCCTTCTCGACCTCAGGCTCCCCGGCATGAGTGGGCTCGATTTCTTGCAGCTGCGTCCCGTTCAAGATTCCCGGGTGCCGATTGTCGTCATCTCCGGCGTTGCGACCCAGCACGAGGCCCAGATGTGCTTGCGGCTCGGGGCACTCGACTTCGTGCCGAAGCCCGTGCCGCTCGAACATCTACGAGCGATCCTGGAGCACTTCGAGCCTCACGTGCTCGCGCAGACGCGCGAGCTCGCGGGGCGCCCTGTCGACCGGCGACGATCGCCGCGCGTGCCCGTGACGCTCCCGGTTCGAGTGCGGGATTACCACGGCCACGAGTGGGAGACGACGAGCGTCAACCTGAGTCCAACCAGCATGAAGGTCCGGGCGTCTGGCTCACCCCAGCCAGGGCCCGCCGTTGAACTGTCGTTCACGCCGCCGGGTGACGAGCCCGTGCAAGTCGTCTCGGTCCTGATCCGGATCAACCTCGACGGTTACGTGTTCTATTTCACCAACCTCACCGAGGCCCAACTGGACCGGCTGACGCGTCTCATTCGTCGACTGACCGTGTTGTCGCCCCCTTCGTGACCGTCGGTGAGGCAAGGCCGCGGGGCGGCGATCGAAGGAATGAACGATGACAGCGTTCACGCCCGAACAACGGACAATTCTTCGCGCCATCACGAGGATCATCAGCGTGCATCTGGGGGAGCTGGTCAATTTGATCCAGCGGACCAACATGCAGCTCGTGACGCTCCACAACATCCTCGGGGAGAAGGGCGTGATTACGGCGGATGAATGGAATTCCGCCATCGCGGAAGTGCGGGCCGCCTTTGCCGTGGATCTCGCCACGAATCCCCAGCTTCAAGCGCTCAATGACGAGCTCGGGCGTTTGTTAGACGGCGGGCAGGGAGAACGTCCAAGTGAGGAGCGAGCGTCTCCGTGAGGTTCACTCCTCAGAGTCGTCGAGGCGACCGCCTCGGCGAAGATCATAAGAGGTCGCCGTTTCGCCGATCTGGCCTGACCCGACCGCGACGGCGGGTTGCGGCGTGACAGCGTGGACCTGCACGGCGACCGCGATGGCGCGCAGCAGGGCGAGGCTCTGCGCGTCGTCCGTCCGAGGCGCGAAGAGGTGGTCGGGACCGATGGCGACGATGTTGACGCCTCCCGGCCACACGGCGTCTGCCAGCAGCACGACACCGTCATTGGGGCCGTGGGGACGAAGCAACCTGTAGCCCCACCAGACCGTCGCGCCGACGCTGCCCGAGAGCGGCACGGCCACCACGTTGACCACGGTAATCGATTCCGGCAGGCGCGCACCGTCCAGGCGGTCGCGACTCGGCCTCGTCGCCATCGAGGTCAGGCCCGCCCAATCCCAGCCATTCAGCCAGAAGACGCAGCGGACCAGCCACGAGATGGGCGGGCGCAGCGCAGAATCGGCGAGCGGTGTCCCGCCCAGCGCGCCCACGATGTTGACCCAGGCGACGACCCGGGCGGTGTCCTCCGGCGCGAGCAAGCGGGAGAGGGCCAGCGCCGCCTCCGCGCCGGACTTGCTCGCGGTCACGAGGATGAGGCTGCCGTCCTCGGGTCGTGCCGCGCGCAATGCGGCGGCGATGGCCGCAGCGTTGTCCTCGATCGAAGCGCTCTCGCCGGTCACGATGAGCCGGTTGGCGAGGCCCAGTCGGTCGAGGAGCAGGCGCTGGTGCGCAAAATCGGCTCCCGTCTCGGGGTGGCTTCGGTAGAGCCAGGACGGCGCGAACAGCACCGTGTACGGAAAGGCTCCGGGCAACCGTAGGAGAGCCGCTGAGCGGGCCGCGTCGTCGTGGAGAAAGCGGTCGAACGACGCTTGCACCTCACGGCTCATCGCCTCTTTCCTCATCGCGCGGGCAAAGGTGAGGGCCGCGAAGTCCACCGACTTCTCCCGCGACAGTTCGAGAAGCCGCGCCTGGTCAGGAAGCCAGCGCTGGGCTGTGCTCGCGTTCGCGCCCCGTTTCCAGACGGCATCGGCCGGGAGGGGGCTCGGCGCCAGGGCCTCGAGGCGCGGCTCGAGTGACCGGCGCGCCAGGAGATCGACGAGAACTTGCCGCGCCGAGTCGGAGTCCACGAGGCCATCGAGATCCTTCCCGGCTGGCTCGCCGCGGATCAGCTCCGCCCGGCCGGCGCAGCCGAGCGCCAGCAGTGTCACAACGGCGAGCAGGGCCACCCTGCTCCCGACCCTCAGCGCCACGCGCCCTGTGAGCATCCTGAGCTCCACGCCCATCACCGATTGCATTCCAGATTGCATTACACGACTGCATTAAATGCGCCGGACAATAATTTTTAACGGGATGGAGTAGACGGAGTCAGCGTCACCCGCGGGACCAGCCGCTTTGCCGAGATTCCGAGGTCGCGCCAGAAAGTAAAAGTCGCGCCAGAAAGTCGCGCCAGGTCGTCACGACGTCGGTTTCTCGGCGTCCATCTGAGAACATGTGGTCGTGTAGTTGTCGTTCACGACGGGCCCACGGGCCTGTGGATCAGTCGGCGAAACGGAGCGCGCGTCAACGTGCTGACTCGCGGCGTTCTGAGGGTGCCACTGCGCGTCGTCGCCGTCAGGGTTCTTCCCGGCATCGCGTCAGGGCCTTCCCCAGAAGAGGCGTCAGGGTCTCCCAGCGTTGTCTCGCGACGGCCGCAGAAATCGGGTGCTGGCAGGCGCGTTGCAGCCCCCGGGCCGCGGTCCGACGAAGGAGATGCGACGCGATGATGACGCATGACGTCCCAGAATCGTCACTCGATATGGAGGCGAGGATGGATCTAGGTATGAAGCAGGAAGGAGGTTGCATGTTCAGACGTATGCTCGTGTTGCTCGACGCCGACCTGGTCGCCCGGCGAATCGTGGTGTGGGTCCGTCGCCTGCTGGCCCCTGTCAACGGCGACGTCCATCTGCTCGTCGTGCTACCGCCGGGACGGACGGTCGTCGAGGGATCACGTACGCTGATCTACGCCAACCAGAGCGAGGACGCCGCGCGCGGTGCGGCCGGTGTTGCACTGGCCGCGCTTGCCGCACGGCTCCGCGACGACGGACTCGGGGTGAGTTCGGAGGTTCGGTTCGGCGATCCGGCCACCGTAGCCCTCGACGCGGTGCAGGGGTGGGGCGCCGAGGCCATTGCGGTCGTCGACATCCCCACCCGCGGAGCTCGCCGATGGCTCACGCGCAGTGTCGTCGATGCGATCGTCGAAAAATCTCCTGTCCCCGTCCTCGTCGCACGCGCCTCGGGACAGCGGGCAGCCTAAGGGAGGGAGGCCATCATATGCGGATCAAGATGATGATGCGGAACGCGAGCGGAATCGCCGAGGCCCGGGAGAGCCTGACTGCGGCCACGATGCGCCTTGCTTTGGATCCGAGCGGCTGCCTGGTCGTGATGGATGGTGGTCGTCTCGCAGGGGTGTTGACGCCAGCCGACGCGCGGGCCGCCGGCCCGTCGACCGTGCCGAGTCTCGCGGTCCACGAATTGCCGGCCTTCACCTCGCGACTGACGGTGGCGGACGCGATGCGCCGCGGCCCCGTCATCGTGCCGCCGGATGCGACCGCGGCGGACGTCGCGCACGCGTTGAGGACGCGTGGACATCGCGCCGCCATCGTGGCCGACGGCTCAGACGTCGTCGGCGTGGTGACCACCAACGACCTGCTCGGGGCGCTCGTCGACCGGCTCGAGCGAGAGACGCCGCCGCGCCTCTCGCGATTGCTCGTGGCCGTCAGCCTGAGCGCCTCCCCGGACAGGTGCCGCAGCATGCACACAGCGCTCGACGTCGCCCTCGACATCGCGCGGCGACACGGCGCGACGCTGACACTGCTCCACGTCATGCGCGGGCTGTCCCCACGGGTCGCGGAGGGCTTACCGGCGGGAGTCGATGCCGACGTGCAGCGCTGGCGCCTCGCGAAGGTGCGCGCCGCCCTCGTCCGCCGCGTGCCGCCTGAAGATCGCTCGTTGACTCGTGTCGACGTGCGGGCGGGCAACGTCGTCGAGGGCATCCTCGATGGCGCGGCGGCCACGGGCGCCGAGCTGATCGTCATGGGAGGCCGGCCAGGTGGTTCGCTGGTGCGCGAGACGATGCGCCACGCCCCCTGTCCGGTGCTCGCCGCATGACGCGGGGTGTCCGATCGCTCCTGCCCCACCCGGTCCCGGCGGTAGAACCGACGGCGACGCTCGCGGACGCCGAGGCGGCGTTGCGTTCGGGCCGTGCGGAGGCCGTCGCCGTCGTTCGTCATGGTCGCCTCGTCGGGTTGGTCATGGCCGACGATCTGGTTGCGGCACGGCCCTCCGCGGCGACCACCCTCTCGATCGGTGAGGTCAACGGCGCCCTGTCGCGGATTCCGGTTCAGTCGATCATGCGGCGTGACATCGCCACGATCGCGCCCGACACGCCGATCGCCGAAGCCGCCCGACTGCTCAGGGACGGCAGCGGGCCCCTCGCCGTGCTCGCGGGTGGTGACCTCGTGGGGCTCGTCGGGGCGGCCGACCTACTGCCCGAGCTGGAGCAGCAGGAGTCGCTCTAAAAACTTGTGCCCAAGGCCGAGGCACGGCGTGGAGTGTGAGTCGTGAATCCCTGTCATGTCCTCGGGCATCGCAATGGCTGGAAGCAAAGCCGAACAAGGAGGCAGGCGGATGCGCATGTTCCTACTGGCGGTCGGGACCCTGATCCTGCTCGCGCTCGGCGGCCTTGAGGTGATCGCGGCCCACAACCTGGCGGTCACCGAGGGGCTCTCGGCGCCCAGCGCCCCCTGGAAATAGCCAAAGAGGAGAGTCGCTCACTCCTTCGAGTCGCGCGGCACTCCGTCCGCGCGGCGACCTTCTGACCCGTTTCGTCGACGATCTCGGGCGTCAGCTGGGCTCGACCGACGCGCGGTGGCGCTGGGCGAGTGCCTGGTACGCTTCCGGGTTGACGCGCACCCAGTACTCCGCCGGTGTGCCGACGAGCGGGCCGCGGATCTTCGCCGGTGTACCCATCGCGAGCATTCCGTCGGGGATCTCGGTCCCGGGCGTCACGAGCGCGCCGGCGGCGACCATCGCCCGGATACCGACACGGGCGCCGTCGAGCACCGTCGCGCCGTTGCCGATCAAGCACTCTTCGCCGAGGAAGGCCGCGTGGACCGTGCAGTTGTGGCCGATCGTGGCGCCCGCGCCCACCTCGGTCCCCTGGCGCGGCGTCACGTGCACGACCGTGCAGTCCTGCACGTTCGCGCCGCGGCGGACGATGATCGGGTTGAAGTCGGCGCGGAGCACGGCGTTGTACCACACGGACGCGTTCTCCTCGACCGTGACGTCCCCGACGAGCACCGCGGTCGGCGCGACGAAGGCGGACGGATGAACCCTCGGGCGCCTCCCCTCGAAGCTGAACAGTGGCATGGTCTGGACCCTCGCAGTATGCTCGGAGTGCTTCCATCTTACGCGAAGGGTCGACGAAGGGAGGGTCGAATGCCGACCCCGCGCATCACCGCCGTCGCGACCGCGACGCCGCCGCATCGCTTTGCGCAGGCCGAACTGCTGGCGCTCGCAGGGTACCGCGACGCGCGACGCCGCGGCTTTTTCAGCCGGAGCGAAATCGAGGGGCGCCACCTCTATATCGATCCCGCCACGTTCCGCCCTGACGAGAGCGTGGACGCGATGCAGGCGCGGTTTCGGCGCGGCGCGCTCGAGCTCGGCGAGGCGGCGGCGCGGCAGGCGCTCGGGAGCGCGGGCTGGGAGCCGCGTGACGTGGATTTCCTGGCGACGACGACGTGCACCGGACGGCTCACCCCCAGTCTCGATGCCCATCTGATCGGTCGCCTCGGCTGCCGGGCCGACATCCAGCGGGTCCATGTGGGCGACACGGGCTGCGCCGCCGTGATGGTGGGCCTCCAGCAGGCCTCGAACTACCTCCGCGCGTTCCCCGGCCGGCGCGCGCTCGTGCTCTCCGCGGAGATCTGCTCGGCGGCCTACCTCCTCGACGACCGGCTCGAGAGCGCGGTGGCGCACGCGATCTTCGCGGACGGTGCGGCCGCGGTGGCGCTGGCGACGGAAGGCCCCGGGCCCGCGATCGTCGCCCACCGCACGCTCTTCCGCCCCGAGCACCTGGACGCAATGGGGTTCGAGTATCCGGGGGGGCGGCCGCGCGTCGTCCTGTCGAAGGACATCCGTAAGATCGGTGCCCAGATGATGGGCGACATGGCCGAGGTCCTCATGGCGACGCAGGGGCTCAAGCGCGAGCACATCCGCTACTGGGTGCTTCACTCGGCGGGCCGTCAGGTGATCGATCGCGCACGGACGCGCCTCGAGCTGAGCGAGGCCCAGGTGGCGCACGCACGCACGGTGCTGCGTCGCTACGGCAACATGTCCTCGGCGACGATCCTCTTCGTGCTCGCGGAGACGCTTCGGCGCGAGTCGCCGGTGGACGGCGAGTGGGGGCTCATGATCGGGCTCGGTCCGGGCTTCGCCGCCGAGGGCGCGCTCCTTCGATGGTAGGGCGTGTGCGCAGATGATGGAGCGGGTCGAGGGGAGGCTGGAGTTCCTCGACCGGCCGGTGGCGCTGGCCGACCGGGTCGCGTCCCTCGCGGACATCGACCGGCTCAACGCCTGGTTCGGCGGATACGCGCTCACGCTGCGCGAGGTCCGTCGCGTCGCCGCCGCGGCGGACGCGCGCGACGTACTCGTCGCCGTGGACGTGGGCGGCGGCCACGCCGCGTTGGCCGTGCGCCTGGTCGAATGGGCACGCGCCGCGCGCCGGGAGATTCGCGTGATCGTGGTCGACCGGGACGCGGAGAGCCTCGCCCTCGCGCGGCACGCGTGCGCCGGGTATCCCGAGATCCGGCTCGTCCTCGCCGACGCGACGGCGCTGCCTGTCCGCGAGGGCGCCGCGGACGTCGTGGCAAGCGCGCTCACGCTGCACCACCTCGAGCCCGACGCGGTCGTGGCCAGCCTGCGGGAGATGGCGGCGGCGGCGCGGCGCGGTGTCATCGTGAACGACCTCCTCCGTACGCGCCTGGCGCTCGGGCTGGTGTGGCTCGCGACGCGGCTCCTCCGATGCCACCCGATCTCGCGCCACGACGGCCCACTCTCCGTGCGGCGCGCGTACTCGGCGGCCGAGCTCACCGCGCTCGCACAGAAGGCCGGGATCACGACGCTCAGGGTCCGCGCCCATCCGATCTACGGCAGGCTCATCGCGGTGACGGCGTGACGGCCCGGGCGGCCGACGTCATCGTCGTCGGCGCGGGGCCGGGGGGCGCCGCGACGGCCATCCTGCTCGCCGAGCACGGCCTGACGGTGCAACTCCTCGACCGCGCGCGCTTTCCCCGCCCGAAGATCTGCGGCGAGTACCTGAGCCCGGAGGCGCCACGGGTGCTCGACCGCCTGGGCGTGCTGAAAACGGTGGATGGGTTGGCCACGCCGCTCGCCGGCATGCGGATCATCGCGCCCGACGGCACGGTCGTCAGCGGGGAATACCGGGCGGTCGGCGACTGGCGGCCGTACCGCGAGCACGCGATGGCGATCGAGCGCGCGCTCCTTGACGAGACACTCGTCGAGCGCGTCCGGGCGCTCCCGATCGAGTTCCGCGAGCAGACGCGGGTCAGCGACGTCCTCGTGGAGCGCGGGCAGGCGGTGGGCGTCGAGGCCCTCGATCGCGACGGCCGCGTCGCGCGACTCTCCGCGACGCTCGTGATCGCCGCCGACGGCCGCACATCCGTCGTCGCCCAGCGTCTCGGGCTCCGGCGCGCGCATCGGCTCAAGCGCATGGGCTCGTGACCTACGTGTCGGGCCTCGAGGGGTGCCGCGACTACGGCGAGGTCTTCGTCGACCCCCCCGACTATGCGATCCTCAATCCAGTCGCGGCCGACCGGGCGAACCTCTCCGTCGTCGTGCCGCTCGACCACGCGGCGCCGTGGAGCGGGCGTCTCGAGACCTTCTTCACGGCGCGGATCCGGCACCTCCCGCACCTTGCCCGCCGGCTCGCCGGCGCTCGGATCGTCGCGCCGGTGAGCGCGATGGGCCCCCTCGCCTACGAGGTGGGCACGCCGCGCGTGGGCGGCGTGCTCCTCGTCGGCGACGCCGCGGGATTCTTCGACCCGTTCACGGGGGAGGGCATCTACGCCGCGCTCCGCAGCGCCGAGCTCGCGGTCGAGACGGCGGTCGGGGCGCTACGCACTGGTGACTGCTCGCGGCGAGCGCTCGCCGACTACGGTCGCGCGCGGCGCCGGGTCTTCGGCGCCAAGGCCCGCGTCACGCGCGCGCTCCAGTTCGTCATCTCGCACCGGGGGCTCGCGAACCTCACCGCCCGGGTCCTCGCGCGGCGACCCGGCCGCCTGGATGTCCTCCTCGGGGTGATCGGCGACTTCGTCCCGCCGAAGGCACTCGTGACGCGCCACGTGCGCTAGAATCCCTGCCCGGGAGGGCGAGGGATGGCGAGTCGATCGGACAACCTGCCGCGCCGCTTCGCGCGGATCTACACCGCCGTAATCACGGACGTCATGGACGAGCTCGGGCTCCAGCGCCAGACGCTGCCCTGGGCGATCCAGCCCCTCAGTGCCGACATGCGGCTAGCGGGCTATGCCTTCACCGCGCGCGGGCGGCCCTACCGCGGCACGCCGCGCGACCGCGACGCGACGCTCCGCCTCTTCCTCCGGATGCTCGGCGCGGTCCCCGCCGACTCGGTCCTGGTGCTCGCCTCCGGCGACAACGTCGCGGCCCACTTCGGTGAGCTCTCCGCGACGTGGTTCCGCTCGCGCCGGATCCGCGGCGCCGTGATCGACGGCGCCACGCGCGACGCCGCGCCCATCGCGCGCCTCCGCTTCCCGACGTTCGTCCGCTACCGCACGCCGCAGGACTCGGTCCCCCGCTGGCGGGTTCGTGACTGGGGGCAGCCCCTGACGATCGGCGGTGTGCGCGTCGCGCTCGGCGACATCGTCGTCGGCGACTGGGACGGGGTCGTGGTCGTCCCGCGCCGCGTCGCCCACGAGGTGCTCGTGCGCTGCGAGAGGCTCGTCGGGACCGAGAACCGGGTGCGCGCCGCGGTGCGACGGGGGATGACGCCGCTTGAGGCGTACGAGAAGTTCGGCGCGTTTTAGCGGCGCCGCGGCGTGTTCCCCGCGGGAGCGCGCCGGACCGGCTCCTCGCGAGTGCCGATCTCAGGCAGCCCTGCTTCGCGGAGCGGCTGCGTGATGTGGTCGCGGATCCACTTCGCGTCCCACCACTCGATCGGCGTCACCGATACCCCGTGGATCAGCACCTCGAAGTGGAGGTGGTCGCCCATCGCGAGTCCCGTCGCGCCCGTGCGCCCGAGCTCCTGGCCCGTCGTCACCGTGTCGCCCACCTTGACCTCGATGGACGAGAGGTGGGCGTAGAGGGTCTGGAGCCCCAGACCGTGGTCGACGATCACGGCATTGCCGTAGATCGTGAGGGGCTCGGCGAAGACCACGACGCCACGGTTCGCGGCCGGCACGGACGACTGCCTGGTCGAGGCCAGGTCGTAACCGTAGTGTACCTGCGTGTCGATCTCGCGGCCGCGGTAGCGGTAGCTGCGCCTCTCGGCGAAGTTTGCGAAGACCTTCGTCTTACGCGGCTGAACGAGCGGCCCGTCCCAGAGCGGCGCGTCGGCGGTCGTCGCGCCGATTCGGCGCTTCGTCTCCTCCGCCTCCCGCCTGAGGTCGCGATTGATGACCAGGAAGCCGTCGACGAGGGACTGCGACGGCGAGCGCTGTGGAAGCAGCTCCGGCACCTTCGCCTGGAGGAACGTGTCCTTGATCTCGATCGTGTCACGCGGGAAGCGACGCGGCCGGAGCTCCGACGGGATCCCCCGTGAGGCCACGTTGCCGGCTTCGTCCTCCGCGGTAATCGCGAGCGGCACGCCGCGCGTCGTGTCCCAGGGCAGGGCGATCAGTGCGACACGCGCCCCGCGCTCGGGCGGACCCCACGCGAAGCTCGGCTCGGCGAGCTTGCCCGCGCTCACCGTCGCCCGTGAGGCGCCGGTCACGCGGAACGCGACGAGCCCGCTGCCACCCGACGCGACGTACCTCGTCGCGCCGAGGAGCTCGACCTTGGGCGGCGTGAGGTCCACCGTGACCGGGTAGCTCGCCACCGGGCGGTCGCGCCGACGGAGCGGCCGCCAGAAGTCGTCCCGCGTCCACACCTCGAGCCTCGCGTCACCCTCGCGGAGACCGAGCCTCGCGCTCTCGAGCAGGACGGGAATCTCGACGCGGCGCCCGAGCGCACCCTCCTGCTTGGCGACGACCGCCGAGTTGGCGCCCTGGACGGCGCGGATTTCGGCGTGCGCGACGTTGCCACGGGCGGCCTCCAGGGTGAACACGAGCGCCGTCCGCGCTCCCACGAAGCGCGGCGGCGGGGTGAGGGACACGACGCCCCGGACCGACTGGCGCCAGCCGAGATACGACACGGAGCCGACGACGGCGAGGAGCACGAGGAGGATGATCACGGACCAGATCTTCGCGCGAGACCGCCTCGGCACGAGAACCGATGATACCATGCGGCCCACCCTCGCGGCCGGCCGCTTGCTTGACACCCGCTGCGACCTCTCGCTAGCATGACGCGGTGTCTACCGTCTGGTTCATCCCCACTCTTCCGCTTGCGGGCGCGCTCGTCAACATCCTCCTCGGCGATCGCATCGGACGGCGGGCCCACTGGGTGGCGGTCCCCACCGTGGCGGGCTCGTTCCTCGCAGCGTGCGCGGTGTTCACGCGCGCGTGGGACGGCGGGAGCTTCACGAGCCGACTCTTCCCGTGGATCGTCGCCGGGAGGTTTGAGGCGTGGGTCGTCGCGTTCGTCGACCCGCTCACCTGCGTGATGCTCCTCGTCGTCACGGGCGTCGGCGCGCTCATTCACCTCTACTCGGTCGGCTACATGCACGGCGATCCGGGTTACGCGCGTTACTTCGCGTACCTGAACCTGTTCGTGTTCTCGATGACGATGCTCGTCATCGCCGGCGACTTCCTGCTCCTGTACGTCTTCTGGGAAGCGGTGGGGCTCTGCTCGTACCTGCTGATCGGGTTCTGGTACACGCGTCCGGCGGCGACCCAGGCGGGGAAGAAGGCGTTCATCGTGAACCGTGTGGGCGACTTCGGCTTCGGCCTCGGCGTCATGTGGCTCTGGACCGTGCTGGGCACGCTGGAGTACGGCGCGGTGTTCAAGGGCGCGGAGACGCTCGCGCCCGCGACGGCGACCGGCATCGCGCTGCTCCTGTTCATGGGCGCGTGCGGCAAGTCGGCCCAGCTCCCGCTCCACACGTGGTTGCCCGACGCGATGGAGGGCCCCACGCCGGTCTCGGCGCTCATCCACGCCGCCACCATGGTGACCGCGGGCGTGTACATGGTGGCGCGGAGCCACGCGCTCTTCGAGCGCTCCGGCACGGCGCTCGAGGTCGTCCTCTGGGTCGGGACGGCGACCGCGCTCTTCGCGGCCACGGTCGGCCTCGTGCAACCCGACATCAAGCGGGTGCTCGCGTACTCGACCGTGAGCCAACTCGGCTACATGTTCGCCGCCATCGGACTCGGCGCGTACGCCGCGGCCATCTTCCACCTCGTGACGCACGCCTTTTTCAAGGCGCTCCTCTTCCTCGGTGCGGGCAGCGTCATCCACGGGCTCGGAGGCGAGCAGGACCTCCGGAAGATGGGCGGGCTGTCGTCGCGGATGATGACCACGACGATCACGACCACCGTGGGAGGCCTCGGCCTCGCGGGCGTGCCGGGGCTCGCGGGCTTCTTCTCGAAGGACGAGATCCTCGCGGCCGCGTTCCACAGCGGCCACTTGGTGGTCTGGGGTCTGCTGCTGCTGGGCGCGTTCCTGACCGCGTTCTACACGTCGCGCCTGCTCTTCCTCGCGTTCTACAGCGACTCGCGCATGTCCAGGGAGGCCGCGCACCACGTCCACGAGTCGCCGTCGGTGATGACGCTCCCGCTCTGGGTGCTCGCGGTCCTCACCGTGGTGGCGGGGCTGGCGGTCGGCATTCCGTCTGAGCGGGGCACGCGCCTCGCCCGGTTCCTCGAACCCGTGTTCCCGCTCCACGGGGAGTCGCCCGACGGCTCGATCGCCTACACGCTGCTGATTCTCTCCGTGATCGTCGTCGCCGCGGGGTTCGCCGTCGCGTGGTTCGTGTACCTCGCCTCGCCGGTGCGGGCGGACACGATCGGCCGACCGCGGACGGCGTTCGGGGCGCTGCTGCTGAACGCGTACTACGTGGATCGGCTCTACGACGCGATCATCGTCCGCCCCCTCTTTGGGCTCGCGACGTTCCTCGCGGAGCGTTTCGACCTCGGGGGGATCGACCGGGCCGTCAACGGCCTGGGCGCAGCCGTCGTCGGGTGGGCGGCGGCGACGCGGCGACTCCAGACGGGCTACGTCGTGAACTACGCCCTCACGATGCTGGCCGGCGCGGTCCTCGTCGTCGCGTTCCTCCTGAGCCGTTAGGTGACGATGCGGCTCACGGCGGTGACGTTCCTGCCGGCGCTCGGCGCCCTTGTCCTGCTCCTGGTGCCGCGGCGCGCCGCCTCGGTCTTCAAGCTCGGTGGGCTCGTGGTCACGCTCGTGACGCTCCTTGCCGCGGTGCCGCTCTACGTCGGCTTCGACGATCGCGTCGCCGACGTCCAGTTCGAGGAGGTCCGCCCCTGGATGCCGGGCGTCGGGATCTCGTACCACCTCGGCGTCGACGGCATCAGCCTCCTGCTCGTGCTCCTCACGACGTTCCTCATGCCGGTGGCACTCGCGTCTGCGTGGCACGCGATCGAGGACCGGTGGAAGGAATTCGTGGTCACGATGCTGATCCTCGAGACGGGGATGGTCGGCGTGTTCGTCAGCCTCGACCTCTTCCTCTTCTACGTCTTCTGGGAGGCGATGCTGATCCCGATGTACTTCATCATCGGGGTGTGGGGCGGCACCAAACGCGTGTACGCGGCGATCAAGTTCGTCCTGTACACGATGGTCGGCTCCGTCCTGATGCTCGTCGCGATTCTGGCGCTCTACGCGCAGCACGGTGCGGCGACCGGCACCTACACCTTCGACCTCCCGGTGCTCACGCGCTGGGTGCTCCCGCCGGGGCTCGCGCAAGAGCTCATGTTCCTCGCCTTCGCGCTCGCGTTCGCGATCAAGGTGCCGCTCTTCCCGTTCCACACGTGGCTACCGGACGCACACGTGGAAGCGCCGACGGCGGGTAGCGTGATCCTGGCGGGCGTCTTGCTGAAGATGGGGACCTACGGCTTCCTGCGCTTCTGCCTGCCGCTGTTTCCCGACGCGAGCCTCGTGTTCGGTCCCCTCGTGGTCGCGCTCGCGGTGATCGGGATCGTCTACGGCGCGTGGGTGTCGACCGTGCAGCCGGACATGAAGAAGCTCGTCGCGTACTCGAGCGTGAGCCACCTCGGCTTCGTGATCCTCGGCATCTTCACCCTCACCCCGCAGGGGCTCGTGGGCGGCGTCCTCCAGATGGTGAACCACGGGCTGAGCACGGGTGCCCTGTTTCTCCTGGTCGGTATGGTGTACGAGCGCCGGCACACGCGTCTGATCGCCGACTTCGGTGGCCTCTGGAGCGTGGCGCCCGCCTTCTCGTCGCTGTTCCTGGTCGTCGCGCTCTCGTCACTCGGCCTGCCGGGGCTGAACGGTTTCGTGGGCGAGTTCCTCATCCTGGTCGGGGCGTTCCAGACGAATCCGTGGGTCGCCGCCCTCGCCACATCGGGAGTCATTTTCGCGGCGGTCTACCTACTCTGGCTGTGTCAGCGGGTGATCTTCGGCGCAGTCACGCATGAGGCGAACCGCGGTCTGCGTGACCTCTCACCCCGCGAGTGGACCCTGCTCGTGCCCGTCGTGGTCTTGATCGTCTGGATCGGCGTGTACCCGTCGGCGTTGACCGGCAAGACCGAGGCGACGATCGAGGCGCTGCTCGCGCAGGTGCAGTCGAAGGCGAACGCCCAGCGCGTCTCCGTCGGGCCACCCCCGGTCGCGCCGGCCGTGCGGCCCCTGAATGGAATGCGCGACGACATGTGGACGGCGGCCGGGTCGCGCCTCGTCTCAGGCCACCCACCGACTCACTCAGGCTCGCCTCGGGCGTCGGACGCCCTGCGGCTTCGCACCACCACACCGGCCCCGCGGACCCCGCTACCATGACCGACCTCGTCATGCCCCCGGTCCTGCTCGGGCCGCTCCTGCCTACGCTGCTCGTGCTGGGGGCCGGCGCCCTCGTGCTACTCCTCGACCTCTCGCCGCGCCCCCAGGGCAAGGAGGTCCTCGGAGCGGTCGCGCTCGCGGGCATCGTGGGCGCGCTCCTCGCGACGCTCGCGCGCTGGGGCAAGTCCGGTCGCGCGTTCCACGACATGGTCGTCCTCGACAATTTCGCCCTGTTCGTGAACGTCGTGATCTGCTATGCGGCCGCGCTGAGCCTGCTCCTCTCGGTGGACTACGTCCGGCGGAGCCGCGCGGAGTCGGGCGAGTACTACGCCCTCGTGCTCTTCACCACGGCCGGGATGATGCTCCTCGCGGCCGCGGGCGATCTCGTCGTCCTGTTCCTGGCGCTCGAGCTCATGTCGCTGTCGCTCTACGTCCTCGCGGGGCTCTTCACGCAGGCCCTTGCGTCGAGCGAGGCGTCGATGAAGTACTTCATTCTCGGCGCCTTCGCCTCGTCGTTCATGCTCTACGGCATCGCCCTGACGTACGGAGCGACGGGAACGACGAACCTCGACCGGATCGCCGCGGCCGTCGCCGGGCGGAGCCACGACCCGCTCTTCGTGATCGGGATGGGCCTCCTGCTGGTCGGCTTCGGCTTCAAGACCTCGTCGGTGCCGTTCCACATGTGGGTGCCCGACGTCTACCAGGGAGCACCGACCTGCGTGACGGCTCTCATCGCGACCGGGTCCAAGGCGGCGGCGTTCGGCGCCCTGATCCGGGTCCTGACCGTGGCCCTCCGCGGCGCGCAACCCGACTGGACCGCGCTGCTCTGGATCGTCGCCGTGCTGACGATGACCGTCGGCAACGTCGCCGCGATTGCGCAGTCCAACCTGAAGCGGATGCTCGCCTACTCGTCGATCGCCCACGCGGGGTATATGCTCGTCGGGCTGGTCGCCGGCGGAATGTCGGGCGGGGGCAGCGTCCTCTTCTACCTCTTGACGTACACCTTCACGACCGCCGGCGCCTTCGGCGTCGTGACCCTCTGCGAGCGCGCACGCGCCGAGGCGGTGGAGGTCGGTGATTACGCGGGGCTGGCCGAGCGCCATCCGGTCCTCGCCGCGGCGCTCGCCCTCTTCCTGCTGTCGCTGATCGGCGTCCCCCCGCTCGCCGGCTTCGTGGGCAAGTTCTACGTCTTCGGCGCCGCGGTGCGGGCGGGGTACCTCTGGCTGACCGTCGTCGCCGTCCTCAACTCCGCCCTCGCCGCCTATTACTACCTGCGGGTCGTCGTCTACATGTACATGCGCCAGCCCGAGGGGGCGCCGGTGACGTACGCGCCCTCGCTCGCGGGCGCCCTCGCGCTGGTCGTCGCACTGGTCGGCATCGTGGCGCTGGGCGTGGTCCCTGCGCCTTTCGTCGACCTGGCGCAGGCCGCCGTCGCCCCGCTCGTCCGTTAGCGCCGCGGCATGGATCCGCGGGTCGGAGCCCCGCGCGCCGCGTCGTTCAGGCTGCCCCATAACGGCTGGCTCTTTGACCTCGACGGCACCGTCTACCGCGGCGAGACGCCCATTCCGGGCGCCGCCGAGACCATCGCCGCGCTCCGCACGGCCGGGCGGCGGGTCGCGTTCCTCTCCAACAAGCCACTCGCGACGCGCGCCGACTACGCGGCGAAATTGACGCGCCTCGGGATCCCCACCGTCGCGGACGACGTGATCAGCTCGTCGCTCGTGCTCGCCCGCCACCTGCGCCGCCTCGATGCCGGCGCGCCGGTCTTCGTGATCGGCGAGCCGCCGCTCGTCGCGGAGCTCTCCGCCCACGGCTTCGAAGCCCGCACGGACGCGCGCGTCCGCTGGGTCGTGATCGCCTTCGACCGCACCTTCGACTACGCGAAGCTGAACACGGCGCTGCAGGCGGTGCGGGGTGGCGCGCGGCTCATCGCCACCAATCCCGACCGGACGTGTCCGACCGAGACGGGTGAGATCCCGGATTGCGCGGGCATGATCGCGGCGGTCGAGGCGGTGACGGGCGTCCCCGTCGAGGTGATCGTCGGCAAGCCGTCGCCGCTCATGCTCGAGATGGCGCTCGAGCGGCTCGGCCTGCCAGCACGCGAGTGCGCGGTGGTCGGCGACCGGATCGAGACGGACGTGGTCATGGGCAAGCGTCTGGGGCTCGCCACCGTCCTCGTGCTCAGCGGGGTCACGCGCGCCGACGACCCGCGCATCGCAGAGGTCGCCCCCGACGCCGTGCTAGGATCGATTGGGGAGCTTGTTCAGACTATATGACGAGGCCCTCCGACCTCGCCGACGGTGACTACGACGTCGTCGTGATCGGCGGCGGCATGGCGGGCGCCGGCGTCGCGCGCGACCTGGCGCTTCGCGGCGTCTCGGTGGCGCTCGTCGAGAAAGACGACTTCGCCGCGGCGACCACGTCCCGGTCGTCGAAGCTGATCCACGGCGGCCTCCGGTACCTCGAGCTGTTCGACGTCGCCCTCGTGCGCGAGTCCCTGCGGGAGCGCGAGATCCTCAACCGGCTGGCGCCGCATCTGGTCCGGCCGCTCCCGTTCCTGGTGCCGATCTACCGTGACTCGTCACGCGGCCTCATCAAGGTGCGGATCGGGCTCACGCTCTACGACTGGCTCACGCCGGGGCGGGACCGTGAGCGGTACCGCGTCCTTCCCCCGATCGACACGCTGAGCCTCGAACCCGCGATCCGCGCCGAGGACCTCCGCGGTGCCGGCTACTACTTCGACGATCTGCTCGTCTTCCCGGAGCGGCTCTGCCTGGAGAACGTGCTCTCGGCCTGCCGGCACGGCGCACGCGCGTTCAACTACGCCCAGGTGGAGGAGATCGTCCGGGCGCCGGGCGGCGCCCCGGCCGGGGTCCGTGTCCGCGACCTCGTCACCGGCCGCGTCGCGACGCTCGGGGCGCGGGTCCTCGTGAACGCCACGGGGCCGTGGGTGGACGAGCTTCGGGCGCTCGCCGGGGTCCGGGAGCGCGGCCCGCGCATCCTGCGCCGAACGAAGGGCATCCACTGCTTGCTCCCCTGCCTGACGGAGCACGCGATCTACCATTCGACGAGCGACGACCGAATGATCTTCGTCATCCCGTGGCGGGAGTTCTCGCTCATCGGCACGACCGACACCGACTTTGACGGCGACCTCGACCGGCTGCACGCCACGCGCGACGAGGTGAGTTACCTCCTCGGCGAGGTCCGCCGGGCCCTGCCGGACCCGCGCGTCGCATTCGAGCGCGTCGTCTACACGTACGCCGGGGTGCGGCCGCTCTCGTACGAGGAGGGCAAGCGCGAGTCCGACGTTTCGCGTGCGCACAAGGTCGTCGCCGAGGCAGACGGGCGCTTCCTGTCGATCACCGGGACCAAGCTCACGTGCTTCCGGAGCCTTGCGGCAGGGCTCGGCGACGCGGTGATGCGCACCCTCGGCCACCGGGCGCCCGCCCGCACCGATCGGTACACGCTCGACGGGCTCGACGAGGAGGCCGGGCGCGTCGAGGCGCACACCTGGCTCGACGTCTCCCCCGAGGTCGCGAGCTCGGGGCTCGCCCGCGAGACGCTCGAGACGCTCGTGACGCTCTACGGGCGCGCCTATCCGCGCGTCGTCGACCTCGCGGGGAAGGTCCCCGGCGGAACCGACCGGCTCTGCCCCCAGAATCCCGACATCGTCGCGCAGCTCCACCTCGCCGTGCAGGAGGAGCTGGCCGTGTCTCTCCAGGACGTCCTGCTCCGCCGCACGGGGATCGGCACGAGCCGCTGTCAGGGGACGGATTGCGCGGAGCCCATCGGGCGCCGGATGGGCCAGCTGCTCGGCTGGAGCCCGCGACGTCTCGACGCGGAGCTGGACGCCTACCACGCCCACGTCGCGCGCTCGCGGAGGTTCAAGACGGCGTAGGCGCCCGTGTGCGTGTGCTATAGTGCGGCGCACCCGGCACGTCACTCGTTGCGGCGGTTCCTCATGGAGGCTCGCATGAAGCTCTCGGCCGGCATCGTCCTGACCGGGGCGGTCCTCTTGGGCGTTTCCACGCCTGCGTTCGCCAAGACGGAGATCCAGTGGTGGCACGCGATGACCGCCGTGCTCGGCGAGCGGGTCAACGAGATCGCCGTGAAGTTCAACGCCTCTCAGAACGAGTACGAAGTGAAAGCCGTCTACAAGGGCTCCTACCCGGACACGTTGAACGCCGCCATCGCGGCCTATCGGGCCAAGCAGCCGCCGCACATCGTCCAGGTCTTCGAGGTCGGCACGCAGACGATGCTCTCCTCGGGCGCGGTATACCCCGTCTTCCAGCTGATGAAGGACCACGGGATCGCCATCGACTGGAACGATCTGATCGGTCCGGTCAAGAGCTACTACTCGACGGGCGGCAACCTGTACTCGATGGCCTTCAACTCGTCGACGCCGATCCTCTTTTACAACAAAGACCTCTTCAAGAAGGCCGGCCTCGGCGACAAGCCGCCGGCGAGGTGGGACGAGGTCGAAGCGATGGCGAAGAAGCTCGTCGGTGCGGGCGTGAAGTGCGGCTTCAGCGCCGCCTGGCCGTCGTGGACGCTGGTCGAGAACATGCACGCGCTCCACGACCAGCCATTCGCGGATCACGCCAACGGATTCGACGGCCTCACCACCCGACTGCAGATCAACGGCGCCTTCGGCGTCCAGATGATGGAGCTGCTCCAGCGCGGCGTCCGGGAGGGCTGGTTCGTCTACAACGGACGGCTCAACAAGGCCGAGGCCAACATGGGCGGCGGCGAGTGCGGCATCTTCCTCTCCTCGTCCGCCTACATCGGCAACCTGACGCGCGCGTCCGAGGGCAAGTTCGTGTGGGGGACGGGCCCGCTGCCGCGGCTCGGCGGTTACCCGCAGGGCAACTCGATCGTCGGGGGCGCGACGCTCTGGGTGATGAAGGGTGCCAAGCCGGAGGAGTACAAGGGCGTCGCTCAGTTCTTCAGGTACCTGGCCTCCACAGAGAACCAGGCGTGGTGGGCGGGCGTCACCGGCTACCTGCCACTGACCAACGCGGCGGTGAGGGCGATGGAGTCCTCCGGGCACTTCCAGAAGAACCCGCAGCAGCGTACCGCCATCGCCCAGATGCTCGGTGGCAAGACGACGTCGAACAGCCAGGGCATTCGCCTCGGCAACTTCGTTTCGATCCGCGACGCCATCGAGGAACAGATGGAAAACATCTTCAGCGGCAAGAAGACGGCGACGCAGGGGCTGGACGACGCCGTCGCGAAGTCGAGCGAGATCCTCAAGGAGTTCGCCGCGCTCTACAGGTGAGGAGCGGGTCGGCCACCTGCGATGAAGCGCTTCGTCTTCCGGAACCGGTGGCTGCCCTACGCGCTGGTGGCACCGCAGGTCGTCATCACGATCGCCTTCTTCTACTGGCCCGCCTTCGACTCGCTCCGGCTCTCGCTCTACCGCGCCTCACCCTTCGGTGACCGGCTGATCTGGGCCGGCCTCGCCAACTTCGAGCGGCTCTTCCGCGACCCCGCCTACCTCAGGAGCGCGCTCACCAGCTTCGTGTTCTCCTTCGTCGTGACGTTCGCGGGGCTGGCGCTGGCCCTGCTGCTCGCCTCGCTCGCCAACGCGAAGATCCGCGGCCTCGCCGTCTACCGCTCGCTGCTCCTCTGGCCCTATGGCATCGCGCCCGCGATCGCCGGCATCATCTGGCTCTTCATCTTCCATCCCTCGTACGGGATCCTGCCGTGGCTCCTGTCGTTCGTCACGGCCTACCAGTTCAACTGGTTCCTGAAGGGCTGGGTGGCGATGACGCTCATCGTCATGGCGGCGATCTGGAAGCAGTTTGGCTACAACCTGGCCTTCTACCTGGCCGGGCTGCAGGCGATCGAGGCCTCGGTGCTCGAGGCCGCGAGCGTCGACGGGGCGGGGCCGATCCGGCGCTTCTTCGCGGTGACCTTCCCGCTGCTCTCGCCCGTGACGTTTTTCTTGTTCACGCTCAACATGACCTTCTCGTTCTTCGACACGTTCGGGCTGATCCATTCGGTGACCCAGGGTGGGCCCGGCGACGCGACCTCGATCCTGGTCTACCGTGCGTGGAAGGACGGCTTCGAGGGGCTCCAGCTCGGCTTTTCGGCGGCACAATCGGTGGTCCTGATGGCCCTCGTCATCCTGCTCACCGCCTTCCAGTTCCGCTTCGCCGAGAAGAAGGTGACCTACTGATGGCGCGCACGCTCGCGCCGCCGGCCGCCCTCGCCGTCCACGCGGCGTCGCGGGTGAAGGCCCGTGACGGGGGCGGGATCGTCGCCCACGCGATCTTGCTCGCCGCCGTCGCCGTGCTGGCGTTTCCCCTCTATTACGCGTTCGTCATCAGCACCCAGACGCTTTCGCAGGTGACGAGCCTGCCGCCGCGGCCGTGGCCATCGACGGCATTCCTCTCAAACTACGCCGAGGCCTGGCAGCGCGCGCAGATGGGCCGGCTGCTGCTCAACAGTGCGATCGTGGCGCTCGGCGTGGCGTTCGGCAAGATCGCCATCTCGCTGCTCTCGGCCTTCGCGATCGTGTTCTTCAACTTCCGCGGCAAACAGGTCGTCTTCTCGATGATCTTCGTCACGCTGATGCTCCCGGTGCCCGTGCGGATCGTCTCCACCTACCAGGTCATGAGCGTGCTCGGCTGGGTGAACACCTACTGGGGACTCACGGTACCGCTCCTGGCGTCGGCGACCGGGACCTTCCTCTTCCGGCAGTTCTACCAGACCATCCCAAACTCGTTGGCCGAGGCCGCCCAGCTCGACGGCGCGGGCCCCATGCGCTTCCTCTGGTCGATCCTGCTGCCGCTGTCGAAGGCCAACATCGCGGCGCTCTTCGTCATCCTCTTCGTCTACGGCTGGAACGACTACCTGTGGCCCCTGATGATCACCAACACCCCGGAAATGCGCACGGCGGTCATCGGCATCGAGTCTTTGGTGCCGCGCACCTCGCAGCTCCCGGAGTGGAACATCGCGATGGCGGCGGCGATGATGGTGCTGCTGCCTCCGGTGGCGGTGATCGTCGTGATGCAGCGGTGGTTCGTGAAGGGTCTCATCGAGACGGAGAAGTAGGTGGTCCGGCGAACGCGGCTCGCGGCGCACCGGGGGGGCGCGGCTCTGTGGCCGGAGAACAGCCTCCTTGGCTTCCGGAACGCGCTAGCGCTCGGCAGTGACCTGATCGAGTTCGACGTCCACCTGACGGCCGACGGCGCGCTCGCGGTGATCCACGATCCGACACTCGACCGGACGACCGACGCAACCGGCCCCGTCGCCGGGCGCACCGCTGTCGAGCTCGCCCGCGCGCGCCTCCGTGGGCCCGCCGGGGCGCTCACCGACGAGCGCGTGCCTCTGCTCGAGGACGTGCTGGCACTCGTCGCGCCCTCGCACGGAGGGCTCCTCGTCGAGGTGAAGGGCCCCGTCGCCGGCGTCGGCGTCCGCTACGAGCGGCGCGGCGGCCGCGCGGCCGCCGTGCCCGGCCCCCGCTACGAGGGGCTCGAGGAGCGGCTGATCGCGTCGCTCCGGCGGGCAGGGCTTCTCTCGCACGCGACCATTATGGCGTTCAACCCCGACGTCGTGACGGCGGTCCGCGCCCTCGTCCCGGGTCAGCGCACGACGCTCCTCGTCTCAGCCCACCACATCCGGCAGGCGCACGCGCGGCCAGAGGATGCCCTCGACTGGGCGCTCGCGGCGGGCGCGACCGATGCCGGCCTCGAGTACACGCTCGTCAACGAGGCGGTCGTCGAAGCGGCCCGTGCCGCCAGGCTCCGCCTGGGCGTCTGGACGGTGAATGCGGAACGCGCGATGCGGCGGCTCGTCGAGCTTGGGGTGGACGTCCTGACGACCGATCGCCCCGACGTGGCCAAGCGCGTGCTCGGCCGAGCGTCGTGAGGCCCGCGGCCCTCGTTGGAATGAAACGCGACAGGCGGGACGGAGCCGGGTCGCACCTTCGCCGGACGGAGCCACCGCGTGCCCACGGCACGCCGACTCACGCAGGCTCGCCTCGCGCGTCGGACGCGCTGCGGCTTCGCACTCCCACGGAGTGCGAAGGGCCCGGGGCGCCCAGTCCAATGACGCGACGGGCCTTGGCCGGACGGAGCCACACCGTACCCACGGCACGCCGACTCACGCAGGCTCGCCTCGCGCGTCGGACGCGCTGCGGCTTCGCACTCCCACGGCATGCACCGGCCTCGTGGCCCCCGGTCCAATGACCACGCGGCGTTACGTTCTCGCCCTCGACCAGGGCACGACGGGCTCGACGGCGCTGGTCGTCGATGCCGACGGCGGCGTCCGCGCGCGCGGGTACACCGAGCTGCCACAACACTTCCCGAGGCCCGGATGGGTCGAGCACGACCCCGAGGAGATCTGGACGACGGTCGAGCGCGCGGCACGCGCCGCGCTCGCCGAGGCGCGCGTCGCGGGAGCCGAGGTGGCGGCGATCGGGATCACCAACCAGCGCGAGACGACCATCGTCTGGGACCGTGGCTCGGGAGCACCCATCCACCGCGCGATCGTCTGGCAGTGCCGACGGACGGCGCCGATGTGCGACCGCTTGCGCGCACAGGGGGTCGAGCCGCTCGTGCGGGAGCGGACCGGGCTTGTCCTCGATGCCTACTTCTCCGGCACCAAGATCCGTTGGCTGCTCGACGAGATCCCCGGGGCGCGCGTCCGCGCCGAGCGCGGCCAACTCGCGTTCGGCACCGTGGACGCGTGGCTCCTCTGGAAGCTCACCGGCGGTCGCGTGCACGCCACGGACGCGAGCAACGCCTCGCGGACGCTCTGCCTGAACCTCAAGACGGGAGACTGGGACGACGAGCTGCTGAAGCTCCTCGGGGTCCCGCGTGCCGTGCTGCCGGCGATCCTCCCCTCCGCGGGCGCCCTCGCTGAGACCGCGGAGCTCGGGTGGCTGCCGCGCGGCGTGCCGATCGCGGGAATCGCCGGCGACCAGCAGGCGGCGCTCTTCGGGCAGGCGTGCCACACGCCCGGCGCGGCCAAGAATACCTACGGCACCGGGTGCTTCATGTTGCTGAACACCGGGCCAACACCCGTGGTCTCGTCGCACGGGCTCCTCACGACGATCGCGTGGCGGATCGACGGCCGCACGACCTATGCTCTCGAGGGCAGCGTGTTCGTCGCTGGCGCGGCGATCCAGTGGCTACGCGACGGACTGGGTCTCCTCGCGGACGCGGCCGAGAGCGAGGCGCTGGCGCGATCGGTCCCCGACACAGCGGGCGTTTACTTCGTGCCGGCCTTCGTCGGGCTCGGTGCCCCGTACTGGGACATGTACGCGCGCGGGACGATCCTGGGGCTCACGCGCGGAACGACGGGGGCGCACCTGGCGCGCGCGGCTCTCGAGGCGATCGCCTTCCAGAGCCGCGACGTGCTGGAAGCGATGGCGGCCGACGCCGGGATCGCCGTGCGGGAGCTGCGCGTGGACGGAGGCGCCGCGGCCAACGACTTTCTCTGCCAGTTCCAGGCCGACATCATGAACGTTACGGTGCTCCGGCCGAGCGTGATCGAGACGACCTCGCTCGGCGCCGCGTACCTCGCGGGGCTCGGCGCGGGTCTGTGGCGCTCGCTCGACGACCTCAGCCGGCGCTGGGCGGTCGAGCGGACCTTCGCCCCCGGGATGGACGCCGTGACACGGGCCGCGCGTTGCGAGGGTTGGCGCCGCGCCGTGGAGCGGGCGCGCGGGTGGGCTCACGAGGAAGCCCCATTGCCCCCCGGAGCGTCGTCGTGTTGAATCGCGCAGCCGGCACGGAATCCTCGGGTAGATTGTGCCGAAGCGGCCGGAGACCCGATCCGGCATGTCCCGAGAAATCAGTCACTTGCGATGGCTTGTGCGTGTGAGAGCGATGTGCTAGTGTCCCTCTTCACATGGCGCCGCCCGGGGAGAAGGGCACCTGGAAAGCGCTTGGCGAGCTGTCCTCCATCGGACTGACGCTGGTTCTGGCGACGGTGATCGGCCTGGGCGCCGGCTACTATGCGGATCGATGGCTCGGCACCAAGCCCTGGCTCATGCTGCTGGGCCTCGGCATGGGAATCGTTGCAGGATTTGTGAATCTCTTTCGGTCGGTCAACCGTGCGGGACGGGAACTCGATGACTCCGAGTGACGTGACGACGCGAGTGACGGCGGCGGCGTGCGTGCTCGGCGTCGTCCTGGCGGTCCCGGCCGGGTGGCTCGGCGGGCCGACGGGCGCGCTCGGCGTCCTCGCCGGGGGCGCGCTCGCCATGGCCAACTTCCGTTGGCTTGCGACCCGCGCGATCGCGGTCGTGTCGGGTGCGGGCGTCGCCGGCACGGCGTGGCTCGTCGGCACCGCGCTCCGCCTCAGCGCGTTCGCGGCGGCGTGCGCGACGCTGCTCGCGCTCGAATGGGCGCACCCCCTCGCGCTGCTGGCCGGGCTCAGCGTGCTTCCCTGCGCCGTCATCGTCGAGGGGCTGCGCGCGGCGAGCCGGGAGCCCTGAGCGTGGAAATCATCGAGCACCCTCCAATCTTCAGACTTCCCGGGGTGTTCTGGCCCGGCTACGTCCCGGACCACGTGACGTACACGTGGCTCGTCATGATCATCCTGACGGTGCTCGCGTTCGTCGCCTCACGCCGAGTCGAACTCGTGCCCCGAGGCGCACAGAACGCGCTCGAAGTGGTACTCGAGCAGTTCCAGCAGCTGATCGACGACGTGATCGGCCACGAGGGGCGCCCGTACCTGCCGCTCATTGCGACCTTGGGCCTGTTCATCCTCACCGGCAACCTCCTCGCGCTCGTCCCCGGGCTCGCTGGCCCCACGACCAACCTCAACACGACCGCCGCGTGTGCGCTGGTCGTCTTCTGCGCGTACCACTACATCGGCATCAGGAAGCATGGGCCGATCACCTACCTCAAGCACTTCATGGGGCCGGTGCCGTGGTGGCTCAAGGGGCCAATGTTCGTGATCGAAATGATCAGCCACCTGGCACGGCCGCTGTCGCTGACGTTGCGGCTCTTCGGCAACATGCTGGGCGGCCACATCCTGCTCGCCATGATGTTCTTCCTCATGGGGCTTGACGGCCTCATCGGCTGGGCGCTGTCGGGCAGCGCGGCGGGCGTGGTCTTGGGCGGTCTCGGCGGTGGCTTGATGGTCGCGTTTACGGTTGGGTTCATCTATCCGTTGAAGATCCTGGTGTCGTTTCTCCAGGCGTTCATCTTCGTGATGCTGACGATGCTGTATATCTCGGGGGCCGTCGAGGGGCACGAGGCGGAGCACCACTAGCGCACCACACAGGAGGCGTTCGTGCGACGTTCACTGATTCGGGCGGGCATGGCGGTACTCGGGGTTCCGGCGCTCGCGTTCGCGGCCGAGGGCGCGGCGAACAGCGGTGGGTGGATCGGGCCATTCACGGTCATCGCCGCGGGCCTGGGGATGGCGATCGCGTCCGGCCTCTGCGGACTTGGGCAGGGCAGGGCGGTCGCCGCGGCGGTGGAGGCCATGGGCCGGCAACCGGGTGCGGCGGCGCGTATCCAGACCGCGATGATCATTGGCCTGGCGCTGATCGAGTCGCTCGCGATCTACATGCTGGTCATCGGCATCATCTTGTTGTTCGTGCAGCCGATCAAGTAAGAGCGACCCGGTCCAACGGCGCATTGCGCGCGTCGACGCGCGTGATGCGCCGCCACGCACGACTATGGCGCCCCGTCCGAGCTATCGGCTGACCCGAATCCCCGAGATGACGATCCGTCGTCTCTCGGTCTACACGCGCTGTCTTCTCCAGCTGGAGGAGGACGGCGTGAAGACCGTCTCCTCCCAGGAGCTCGCCGATCGCTTCAACCTGAACTCGGCGCAGGTCCGCAAGGACCTCGCCTACTTCGGCGAGTTCGGCGTCCGCGGCATCGGCTATTACGTGTCCGGGCTGAAGGCCGAGCTCCAGAAGATCCTCGGGCTCGATCGCGAGTGGACGGTGGTGCTCGTCGGCTTCGGTAACCTCGGCTCGGCGCTCTCTCGCTACAAGGGGTTCGCCCGACAGGGCTTCCGCATCGTAGCGGTCGTCGACGACGACCCGGCGAAGGTCGGCCGCGAGATCGACCACATGCCCGTCATTGCGAGTCGCGACATGGCCCGCGAGATCAAGGCGCGAGGGGCCCAAATCGCGATCGTGGCCGTGCCCGGCTCGTGGCGGCGGGGATCAAGGCGATCCTCAACTTCGCGCCGGCGCGCCTCAAGGTTCCCCGCGACGTCCGGCTCAAGAACGTCGACCTCTCGATCGAACTGGAAACGCTCAGCTTCTACCTCGCGAAGGGCTCGCGCTCCTAGGGCCGCCGAGCCGGTCTCGTGGTAGGGTAGGCTTGCTCGTCTGATGTTGAGGGACTGGTCCGCCTTTCACGCCCTGGCGAAGACCTTCGCCGAGGGACCGGTCTGCCTGCGCATCGCCGGGCTGACCGGAGCCGCCCGCGCTCTTGCCGTCGCCGAGCTCCTCCAGGCCCACCCGCGCCCCGCGCTCGTCCTCGTGGAGTCGGCGACCGACGCCCATCGCTGGACCCAGGATCTCAGAT
>WNEV01000158.1_pt1 | contig 35778 bp, 32 predicted proteins | sample 5399861 | NCBI WGS metagenome assembly WNEV01 (sample SAMN13153335, study PRJNA577476) | soil metagenome | isolation source: 40 cm grassland meadow soil 2 days after 3rd rain plot 2 | place: USA:California | collected 2015-11-11 | reverse complement strand
CCGCATCCGATTCTTAGCGAGGATGAATTCTGGATCGTCGTGGACTGTCCTAGCAAACCGCGAAAGGTGACCAGCCGCGGGTGACGGTTCGCCATCACTCGATCACGGTTGATGACCAGCTCGAACTTCGTGGGCTGTTCGCCGAGACGGATGAGCCACCGGCGAGAAAGCCGACGCGGGGAACCTTCCCCGCCTGCTGCGCCTCGGCGGCGAGCGGCGCGGCGAGCAACCCGGCGACGCCGGTGACGAAGACGCGGCGCTTCATCTGTTCGGCTCTTACTTCAACACGTGGTCTTCATCGGGTCATCTCAGCGTGGGAGACGCGCGCCGGGTGCCTCCGAAGACGGAAGGCCAACCCCAGCAGCAGGAGACCGAAGACCAGCGCATAGGCCCCGACCAGCCACACGAGCGTGAGCAACCCGATGACTGGAATGGTCACAAGCAGGATGCCGAAGAGGACCGAGAACGCGCCGTTGAGCCCAAGCAGCCACTCGCCTTGGATCGTCCGACGTAGGCGCACAGCCGCAGCGATTTCAAGAGCCCCGGTTATGATTGACCAGCCCGCGATCAGGTAGAGCAGCACGACGGCGGTGAGAGCGGGCCATACAAAGGCCAGTACCCCGGCCGCGATCCCTGCGATGCCTTCGAGCAGGAGAGCCCGCCAGCGCTCATGGTGCTCGGCGGCCCTGATCGCGGCGACGATCGCGAACATGCCGTCAAGCACGGCGTAGATCGCGAACAGCAGAATCAGGGCGCCAAGCGTGATCCCTGGGAACAGAAAGGCCGCGAGCCCGAACAGGATACCGAAGACTCCGCGCAGAGCGAGCGCCCACCAGTTCCGAATCAGCACTTGTGCCATCGGTCCTCCTCTCAGCCGAACCTGATCATCCAGTCGGCTTGTGTCATTCGATCACCAGATCCGCCCGCAGCAGCAGCGACGGCGGGATGGTGAGGCCGAGGGCCTTGGCTCAACGCCGGGCGTATGACATTCTCTCGCCCGGCGTCGGCATCGACGCACCTACCTTCCAAGCCCTTTGATCCCCTTGAACCTTCCGGTCCCGCAGGTCGTCACATAGGTCCCCATGAAACTCGTCTTTCTGCTCCGTTCAGGATTCATCACTGTCTGTATCGCGTGTTGCCCTCCCCTTATGAGGTCCGCGACGGTTGAGCATGCTCGTTGCGACGGTGAGAAAGACGAATCGGTGGCGGTCGGCTATACGCTTGCATCGACATCGCTCTCCCGCGCCTTGATTTCGTTAAGGGACGGGCAGTCTATCGTGACGGTTAAGCGAGCACAATAGCGGAGCGGATGATGGCGATAGGGGCGCGATGATAGCGTGACCGCCAGTGGTCCGTCTGGACAATCACTCTGACACGGGGAATGGAGCGAGTGGCTTCCGCCCGCGAACCCCCGTTAATCCGTCTTGACGGGACGGAGTCCCAATCCGCAATCTCGTTCTGTACCTGGTATCGAATGCTGGCTGTACAGCGGAACATTGAACGGCCAGTACGTGACGCTGACAACCTTGTTGCAGGCAGGGCAAACGGCGTTGCGGATCTTCGTCATCCCGTGATCTTGCTCGATCTAAGAGCGACGCCCCGCGCCGACACTGACTCTCGGTGCCTCGTATTTCCCTCCCGTTTCAAGTGCCGTGCAGCCCACGCTGGCCCATGAGGCCTTCCACCGTCCCGGCTGGATCCGAAGGCGCGGTGCGACGGCGCTCACACCACGCCCCCGGGTTGCAGGCGCCGGACGGCTACTTCACATCCCCCGCCGAGGTAATCGTGTCCCGCTTGATGTCGCAGCCCTGGCCCACGGCGACGATCTGCTTCTCTTCCCTGGTCTGGTCGTAGACGACCAGGCAGTTCCCCACGCGCCACCACTGGGTCGACGGCTTCGTGGCACATCCGGCGAACACGAACGCGATGAGCAGCGTGAAGAACAACAGCACCCGACGAGGCTTCATACGACCTCCAAATCTCAACGCCAGGCCCCTGTGGCCTCAATGTGAAGTCTCACGAGACTACCCGCGCGTAGACGAGTGACGCGCGGGTCACCGTAGAAATTGGAATGGCGGCGATGCCAGTGTCAGGGCTGAGGCGCTTCAACGTTGGCAGTGCCCCCAGGGCTCGACGCGGGGAGCGCGCGGCATCGAGCAGCAGCACACGCGGTCGATAGGGGCGAAGCACCCGACGGGCTCCCGCGAGCGAGGCGCCCCGGCTGGCGATGCGCTGCCTGGCGAGGACGGTCTGGCATCGCAGACGCTTCGCTGCGTCCGCAACGACGACGATTGACAGGTTGGCTTCGCTGGTCTTCGGGGCGTCGGATCGTGTCACGGCATAGCTTCATGCCACGACACGACGGTCGCCGACAATCGGACCTAGGTCTATCCGACCTTTGTCTGAGTCGAGGCGGCGCGGCCGACGGCGACGGCCAGCTCGAGCCTCGTGCAGAGTCCGAGCTTCCTGAAGATGCTGGTCAGGTGAACACACTCGGTTGGCTCGTATAGCCCGACGCCGGATTTCACAGGAGCGCGTGGAGGCGATCCGTCAAGTGTTTGGTCCTGCCCACTCCGGCTTTGGTGCCCGTTCGCGCTGACTCGCGGACAGAACGCGGGACAGCGCCCTTTTAGGACGCCACTCCCGCGACGGCGAACCGCTTGACGATGAAGTGTTCCAGTGAACATCCTCTATGGACCCAACGAGGGGCCACATGGTCAGCCGCCGAAGCTGACGGCCGTCGAGCGTCAGGCGTCGGCCCGCCGTGACGCCGCGGACATGGAGCGTGCGCTCGACATTATTTGCGAGGCGCTGACCGACTGGCAGGGCATGCTGCGGCAAGAGACGGGACCGGCCCGGCGCGCAATGCAGGCGCTGCTCAAGGGTCGTCTCGCGTTCGTCGAAGGCGCGCGACTCCCTGCGCGCGCGGAGACCCCGCCGGCCCTCGTTTGAAGGTGATCCGGACCTACTTGCCCTTGACGAAGCCGTGCTTGACCAGTCGCAAGTCCTGGTCCCCCACGAGACCGATCCCCGGCGCGTGATACTTGTATTCGGTTCCAGAGCTGATCGCCGAGCTTTCCTTCACTTTCAGGCATCTGGCGAACGTTCCCGCCGGTGTCTTGCACGTCTCGTTCAGGCCGACGATCTCCGCCCGGTCCATGGCCACGCCGGGCGCGACCTCCTGGTAGTACTTCATCTTCAGTTTCGGAGCTCCCGGCATCATCAGGCCCGCCTTGGCGCCGTTCTGGCCGGCGAGCCACGAGCCGTCGTGCTTGACGACCTTCCCTTTCTCGTAGAAGTCGACGTCCTCGCCGAAATAGAAGACGTCCTTCGTTTGCTCACAGATCGCGAAGTAGTTCCGCGCCACCTCAAACAATTCTCCCTTCTTCCACTCTCTCTCCTCGACCACGCGCGTGACCACGCCATCGATCGTCCTGGTCTCGTCGAGGACGGTGATCTCGACCTTCGTACCGCCTCCTTCCAGCACCAGCTGGAAGCCTGGCTCCAGCACGAAGTAGTCGTTGCGGCCCGTCGTCTGCAATTTGCAGCTCGAGATCGCGAACTCCTGTTGCCACGAGGAGTTCGTGGCCCAGCCCACCCCACATGCCGAGGACAGTGCGAAAATCACGGCAGCGAGAACGACACTTCGCGGAATTCGCTTGGTCATGGCTTGCCTCCGCTCGCGCGTCACCTGATGTTCACCACCAGAACTTGGCAATGACGGACATCGCTTGGTCAGCGCGACGAATGACGGGGGCTTCCTCGTCGCCCTGGTTCCTCAAGAAGGCTTGGCCGGGGTAGAACCAGCCCATCCTCACGTCCAGTCCGAGCCGCCGCAGACCGAAGAGCCGGCGGAATCCGATCACGAGGTCCAAGCCGCTCCCGACGTCCTTGCTGCGCGGCCTCAGGGGGTCGACCTGGTTCATCTCGGCCGTGAGGGCGGAATTGGAAAGGCTCTGGGCGAACTCGTCCAGCCGGTAACGGTGCCAGACCACGTCGACGAAGACGTTGGAGAACGGCCGAAAGCCCACCCCGGCCGTGAAGATCTCGATATTGCTCAGCTCCGGGTCCAGGGCCTCGCCATAGATCTTGAACTTGGACAACCCGCCGAACCGCGTTTCGTTCGTATGCAGGCCGGATTGACGGAACTGGTTGTTGTGCCGGTCGTTCGGGCTCTCGTCGCCGCTCCCGACCGCATAGCTGACAGTGATGCTCGGCGAGAACGGGATCCAGGGGAACCGATACGTGGCGCCCACATCGTATCCGTGAGCCGCGAACCTTTTGGTCGGCGTTCCGCCCCTGACGGGCCCCCCGACCGAAGGCCCATCCTTGCCGATCAGCTGCGCGATCTCGATCCAATAATTGAAGCTGTCGGACGGCCTGCCCAGGGCGCGCACGCCGATGAGCTGAGCTCGCGTTTTCCGTTCGAGGAGCCTGCGCTGCTTCTCGGTGAGCAGATCGTCACGGACGATCGTGTAAGCAGCGAATCTGTGGTCCTCGATTCCGCGGTAGTCCGCGTACAGGATGTAGGTGTCGATTCGGTCCCTCGGCTGACGCTGATTGGGCGCCAGATCCAGGTCCAGGTAGACCTCGCGTCCGGCGGTCGCCTCGATGCGAAATGGGCCGGCCTTGACGGCGACACTGGCGATGTCGAGCGAGGTGTCATACAGCCAGTGCCGCTCGTCCTCGTAGTTCTTTCGGCCCACCGAGATCTCGAAGGGGGAAATGATCTGATGGACCTTCACGAATGCCTGGTCGACGAGGAGCGACAGGCGCCGTTTCGGCGCGCGCTCTAATTCTCCGTTCGGCAGGATGACCTTGCTCTCCTCCTGGACGGGGATCTCCCACTCGAGTATCCCTTCGAGCACTGTCTCGAGCCAGTCGTAGGGGCGATACACGATGATGCCGTTCAGCTGAGGCTTCAGGAGGAGGGAGTTGTCGCGAACGAGGTCGTGAAGATCCCGGTTGCGTCGGTACACGATGTCCGACTCGCTGCCGTAGGCATATTGATACGTCAACCGTGTCGTGGCGGGTGGTGGTGGAGCTCCCGCCTCAGGCTGCTTCGGCGGCAACTGAAATTGCACCTGGAGAGGGGTGCTCTCGTCGTCCAGGTCGCTCCAGCGCCCGTCGTCCGTCGTGCTCGGTAGCAGCGCGAAACGAAGCGCATCATCGCCGTGGTCACTGCCACGTCGAGGCAGGAGTCGCCACTGGATCGACGGACTGCCGCCGGCCGGTGCCGCCGCCTCGGACTCGGTTGGACGAGTCGTGGCCAACGTCTCGGTAGGCGGTGGTGACTGTTCCGCCCCGGCCGCCTGAAGCCCGACCGTCAAGGCGACGGCCAGCACGGTCGATGGAAACGCGCGGTTCACGCGTCGGCTAAGCTGCCTCGAGCTGGCGTTCGGCCCGCCCCGAAGGCCACATAGAGGGCCGGCAGGACGAACAACGTGACCAGGGTGGAGGCGATCAGGCCGCCGATGATCACGATGGCCGTGGGCTGCAGGATCTCGAGCCCCGGAATCTGCCCGAAGACGACGATCGGCAGAAGGGCAGCGAGGATGGCCACCGAGCTCGCAAGGATGGGCGACAGCCGTTCGCCGGTTCCGCGAAGGACGACGTCGCGAGGAGACGGCATCCTTTCGTCTCCCTCGAGATGGCGGTAGTGATGGATCAGCGAGAGGCCGTTCCGCGCGGCGATGCCCAGCACCGCCAGGAACCCGACGATCGAGCCCAGGGAGATCACGCCGCCGCTGACGAACGCCGCGAGCAGCCCGCCGACGACGGACGCCGGAAGAGCCAGGAACGCGAGCACCGCCAGACGCCAGCTCCGGAATGACGCCTGCAGCAACAGGAAGATTCCGATGACGGAGGCGACGGCGATGCCGAGCATGCGGCGCTCGACGCCCTGGCGCTCGCGGTACTCTCCGAGGATCTTCGGGCTGTGCTCGAGCGGGAACTGGATCCGATCGAGGCTGTCGTCGATCGCCTCGACCACCGAGCCGAGATCACGGCCCGACACGTTCGCGACGACATCGACGTACGGCGCGAGGGCCTCGTGCTTGATGACCGTCGGCGTCGACACGATGCTCACGTCCGCGACGTCGGCCAGACGCACCTGGTTGTAATCGAACTTCCCGACCCACAGCTCCCGCAGATTGGTCAGACTCTGGCGTGTCTCGGGGGCTCCCCACACGACCACGTCGAGGATCTTCTGCTCGGCGGAGAGCAAGCCGACGGTCAATCCGGAGAACACCGTCGCGGAGACGCGCCGGACGTCGCCCGGCTTCACGCTCGCCTTGCCCGCGCGCTCGAGATTGACCGTGACCGAGACCTGTGGCTCCTCCACCTGGCCTTCGGCGCGCAGGTCGACGATGCCGCGGATGCCGGACAGCGCCGCCCTGACTTCCTCCGCCTTCGTCCGTAGGATGTCGGGCTTGGGACCGTAGATGCGCACGACGAGCGGCGTGGTCGCGCCGGTCAGCGCCTCCCCGACGGTGTCGCGCAGGTAGGCCTGCACGTTGCTATCGAGACCGGGGTAGCCGTCGATCGTCTCGCGAATGGCGGCGACGGTCTTGTGGTAGGGGGCGTTGGGATCGATGCTGATCCAGATCTGGCTCGAATTGATCCCCACGACCTGGTCGCCGGTCACTGCGCGCCCGACATGAGCGCCGACGCTCCGCACCCCCGGGAGCGTCTGCAGTTCGCGGCTGACTCGAGACGTGATCCGGTACGTCTCCGCGTAGGACGTACCGGGGGCGGTGCTCACGTTCACGAGCAGGTCCCTCTCCTTGAAGGCGGGGAGCAGCGACTGCCCGAGAAAGGGTGCGACCGCAACGCCGACCACGAGCACGACGCCGGCGACAGCATAGATCACGCGAGGCGCCCGAATGACAACTCCCAGAGCCGTCTCGTATCGGTCGCGAAGCCACGCGGCAACGGGCGGCTCGCCGACGCGGCGGGACCGTGCGCCGAGGAGGATCAGGCTCAGGGCAGGCGTGACGCTCAGTGCCACGGCCATCGAGGCGACAACCGCCAGCACGTAGGACCGGGCCAGGGGTGTGAAGAACGCTCCGGAGATCCCCCCCATGAAGAAGATGGGCATGACGGCGAGGACGACGATCAGCGTGGCGTAGATCGCGATGCTTCGCGTCTCCAGCGTCGTGTCGTGGATGAGCGTCAGGAGCGAGGCGCGGTCGCCTTCCTTGCGCTCGCGCAGCCGCCGCGCGAGCTTCTCCACGTCGACAACGGCGTCGTCGACGACGACGCCGAGGGCGACGAGAAGGCCGGCGAGCATCATGGTATTGAGCGTCGCCCCCGTCAGGCCGAGCACGATCACCGCCGTCAGGAGCGAGAGCGGGATGGACACGACACTGATGAGCGCGCTGCGCCAGTCGAACAGGAATGCGCCGATGACGAGAACGACGAGAACCGCCCCGAACAGGATCGCCCGGGCGAGATTGGCGAACGAGTCTTCGATGTACGACGCCAGCCGGAAGACGCCGGGGTCGATGTCCACGCCGGGAAGACCCCGACGCAGCTCCGCGAGTGCGGCCTCCACTCCGCGCGTGACCTCAAGTGTGTTCGCGGACGGAAACTTGTCGACGACGAGCAGGAGGCCGTTGCCGTTGTTGACGAACGCGTCGCCGATCAGGGGCGGGTGGGCGAACGTCACCTCGGCGATCTCACCCAGCGACATCGTCTTGCCCGTCATCAGCAGGTGCTGCGCGCCAACGGCGACCTTGGCCATGTCCTCCGGCGTCGTGATCGGCATGCCGTGATAGACGCCGAGCCGCTGATTGCGATTGTCGATCCACCCTCCGGTGACGGGCGCCGATCCCTTCAGGAAGGTCAGCGGCGTCACCCAGAAGGCGTCTCCGGCGGCGGAGATGATGTCGTCCTGCATCAAGCGGGAGTCGCGCAGCCGGTCGGGATCGATGTGGACGTGCAGCTGCCGCAGTCGCTGGCCCCAGATCGCCACGTTGGCCACACCGGGCACGCCCAGCAGCTTGGGCTTGATGGTCCAGCGAGCGAGCAGAGAGAGCTCCGTGGGCTCGACCTTCTTGGCCGCGATCGCGATCATCATGAAGCGGCTGGTCGTCGACCGGGGCTGGAGCATCGTCGGCGGCGTCGAAACGTTCGGCAGGGTGTACGCGAGCGTGAGGCGCTCCTGGATCATCTGCCTCGCCCGCATGACGTCGGTGCCCCCCTGGAACGTGAGGGTGATCGACGAGAGACCGGTCACCGACTTCGACCGGATCGACTGCAGCCAGGGGATGCCACTCAACAGCTCCTCGAGGTTGAGCGTGATCAGGCTTTCCACCTCCTTGGCGGACAGCCCGATCGCTTCGGTCTGGACCTCCACGACCGGCGCCGCGAACTCGGGGAACACGTCGACGGGCATGTTCCGAAGTCCGACGGCTCCGAACGCGACCAGTGCAGCCGCGACACCCACGACCAGGAAGCGGAACTGCAGGCTCGAGCCAATGATCCAGCGGAACATGGCTAGATCCTCCACATACCTTTATTTACCAAAGACTTCTGCTATTTACCAAAGACTTCTGCGCCGTACAGCAGGGCCGCGCCGACAGTGACCACCGCGGTCTTGACCGGCGGGCCCTCGGACAGCACCGCCAGATCACCGATCACCCGCTCGATGACGATCTTTTGCCGTTCGAACGTCCGCGGGGCCGTGTTCACGTAGACCCAGGTGGCGCCCTGAGCGTCGTAGTAGACGGCGCCGTAGGGCACGACCGTCCGCACCTCCTCGTCCCCGGCCAGCTGCAACTCGACACGCATGCGCGTGTTCGGCGTCAGGCCGTGGTCCTTGCCGGGCACCGTGTAATACACCTTCAGCATGGAGCGCTTCGTGTCCTCGACCGGCGGCAGGCCGGATGGTCGTGCCAACAGCTCAGAGCCGGACGCCTCGCGCGTGGCCAGCGGTAGCAGGCGCGCGGGCCTGTCCTTTGCCACCCGGTCCCATTCGACCTGGGTCAGCGTCACGAGCATCCAGGCATCGCCGGCGGGAGGCGCTGTCGTCACTGCCGCAACCCGGTGGATCGTCGGTGACGCTGCGGGCGAGGCGAAGCCTCCAACCTTTGCGCTTCCAAAGATGCTGCCTCCAGATCCGGGGCTGGCCGTCGCCGGCTGCTTCTCCGGTTGAGCGACGACCAGGCCACCGACCATCTGCCTGCGGACGATCGGCTGCTTGCTCACCGTGCCCGTCTCGATGCCCAGCCGTTTCGCCGCAGTCTCGCTCAGAGTGATGCGCTTGACCGGGCTCCCGGGGATGCTCTCCAGCTTCACCGCATCGCTCTTGGCGCCGGCCGCTGCCGCGGGCGCCGTCGCGGCCGGGACGGACAGGACCGCAATCACTGCCAGGGAAATGAGCCCGCCGATCACGCATTCGGCTTTCATCGAGCGCTCCTCCTCGCTGACCTGCTTGCTTTCTCAGAACCGCGGCACGACGCCATCCTTGCCGACGAAGATGAACACCGCCATATACCGGCCGTCTGGGCCCTCCTGCGCGCCGGCCACCACGTGGGCGCCGGGCTTGAGCAGGCTGAAGTCTCCGCGCGACATCGCGAGCACCGGCACGTCGCGCGGGACTTCGACGTCGGTTTCCTCTTCTTCCGTCGGGCCGTACTTGATCGAGATGACACGGTCCTCCATGTCATCCACCCAGCCGTGCGTCATCACGCTGGTCGGCGTGAGGTCCCACTTTCGATGCCCCACCGCGATGCCACGAAGCTGCTCGTCGATGATCCGCAGCTCGTACCCCCGGTGCAGCCAGCTCAGCGAATCGCGGACGATGGGGCTGTAAATATCGTCGCCGAGCTTCTCGGAAACCGCCCCGACGTACTTCCCGAAGGTCACGTCCGCGAAGCTGGCCTTCGACAGCCCGAAGATGGTGACGGACTCCGAAAGGTGGAGGCGCACGGTCTTGTTGTCGCTGCCGCGCACGACGATGAGCGACTTCTCGACCGAGGCGAGGACACCCCGGATACGCTCGGGCTCCGCGTTTTGCGCCCAGGCCGGCATGCCGGCGAGCGGCGCCACGGTCACGGCAACGATCACCCCGCAACGACCGAGCTGGCGGAGATTCATGGGCGCGTCCCTTCGGGTGCTACCGCGCGAGGGAACGAGTCGTCGATCGTTTGGCGCGATTGGCGTCCGAATCGGAGATACAGGAGCGGCACGACGAAGAGGCTCAGCAGGGTCGACGTGACGATGCCTCCCAGGATGACGACGGCCATCGGATGCTCGATCTCGTTCCCGGGAACGCTGCCGGCCCACACCAGCGGCACCAGCCCCAGACTGGCGCAGAGGCTCGTCATCAGGATCGGCGACAGCCGTTCGTTCGCGCCACGCAAGACGAGACCGATGCCGAACGGCTCACCCTCGACGTGCTCGAGATGCCGGTAGTGCTCGAGGAGCATGATGCTGTTCCGCGCCGCGATGCCCAGGACCGTGATGATCCCGACCAGGGAGCCGAGCGAGACGACACGGTCGCTCATGAAATTCGCGAGCAGGGCGCCGACCAGCGCGGCGGGAAGGGCGAGGAAGATGAGGGCCGCGAGCCGCCAGTTGCGGAAGGTCGTCTGCAGCAGGAGGAAGATCACGATCGCCACGACGCCGCCGGCGATGAGCAGATTCGTCTGCGCCGCCCGGCGCTCCTTGTACTCTCCGAGCAGGTGCGGGTGGTAGCCGATCGGGAACTGGACCTTCGCGAGGCGGGCCTCGACCTCGCTGACCACCGAGCCGAGATCGCGGCCCCGCACGTTCGCGTGCACGTCGAGGCGTCGGGAGCTGTTCTCGCGCCGGATCTTGTTCGGCGTCGGCGCCACGGCCACCTCCGCCACTTCTCCCAGCCGGACCCGGCCGCCGTAGGCCGTGTCGATGGGGAACTCGCGGATGGCGTCCACGCTGCCACGGACCTCTGGCGGCGACCACACGAACACGTCGTAGACCTTCGCGTCCCTGTGGATGTCGGTGACCTCGACGCCCGTCATCAACACGGCCGCCGCCCGGCGCACGTCGCCCGGCTTGAGGCCATGGCGCGCGGCGGTCTCGAGGTTCGTCGTGATCTGTATCTGCGGCACGTTGACCTGCTGCTCGACGTGCAGATCGACGAGACCCGGGATGTCCTTGATCGCCGCCTCCACCTCGCGCGCCTTCGCCCTCATGACCGAGAGCTCGGGTCCGAAGATGCGGATCACGATGGACTCGCCCGCACCCGTCAGGACCTCCTTGATCCGCTCCTGGAGGTAGGTCTGCACGTCGCGGTACAGCCCGGGATAGCTGGCCACGGCCGCCTCGATGGTCGCCCGCGTCTTGTCGTAGTCGACCGCGCGATCGACGCTGATCCAGTTCTCGGTGAAGTTGACGCCGTACGGCTCGTCGCCGGCGACGGCTCGCCCGATGTGGGCGCCGAAGTTGCGCACCCCCGGAATCGCCCGGAACTCGCGGCTGGCCTGCTGGGTGATGCGCACCGTCTCGGGGTGTGAGGTTCCCTCGGGGGGCACCCAGTGCATCAGGAAGTCGCGCTCCTTGAACGTCGGAAGCAGCGTGTGTCCGAGGAAGGGGAAGACGCCGAGGCCGGCGATGACGACGACGAGAGCCCCGGCGTACACCGTGCGCGGCGTCCGGACGGCTCGTGACAGCAGCGCCTGGTACGCCCGCTTGAGCGGCGGCAGCAGCGGGGACTCGCGCTGCTGGATGCTCCGGCGGCCCACCAGCATGAAGCAGAGGGCCGGCGTGACCGTCAACGCCACCACCATCGACGAGAACATCGCGATGAAGTAGGCGAGGGCGAGCGGCGCGAAGAACGAGCCCCCGAGCCCGCCCATGAAGAACACCGGGGTCACCGTCAGCACGATGATCAGCGTCGCGTGCACGATGGCCGTGCGCACCTCGAGGGAGGCGTCGATGATGACGCGAGCGATCGAGCGGCCGTCGCCCGTCAGACGGTGCTCTCGGAGGCGCCGGACGATGTTCTCGACGTCGATGATCGCGTCGTCCACGACGTCGCCGAGCGCGACGATGAACCCGGCCAGGACCATCGTGTTGAGCGTGGCGCCCAGGTGATAGAGGACCAGCGCCGCCGTCGTGAGCGACAGCGGGATCGCGATGGCGCTGATGAGGGCCACGCGCCACTCGTAGAGGAAGGCTCCCAGGACAACGATGACCAGGACGAGGCCGCTGATCAGCGCGAACGTCAGGTTGCCCATCGCCTGCTCGATGAAGGTCGCCGGCCTGAAGATCGTCGAGTCGATCTCGATGCCCGGAAGGCCCGGCTTCAACTCCGCGAGCACCTTCTCGACCCCCCGCGTCACCTCGAGCGTGTTGGCCCACGGCAGCTTCTCGACGATCATCATCAGGCCCACGCCGTCGTTGATGACGGCGTCACCGATGAGCGGCCAGGTGTCCCACTTCACGACGGCGACCTCGTTCAGTCGCGGCGGGCTTTTGCGCCGGTTCTTCGACGCGACGGAGACCTCGGCGAGATGCTCCGGCGAGAAGACCGGTGAGTCGAAGTGGATGACGAGCCGCTGGTTGGGCGTGTCGAGCATGCCGTCGATGCGGGTCTTTGCCCCCTGCGTGTACCTCAGGAGGCCGAAGTCGAGGGCGTCCGAGGTGGTCTCCATGACCTCCTCGAGCGTGACGTCGTGGGCACGCATGCGCCCGGGGTCGACCTGCACCTGCAGCGACTTGATCTTATCGCCCCAGATCGGAATGTTCGCGACACCCGGGACGGACATGAGACGGAACTTGATCGTCCAGTACGCGATCATCGAGAGGTCCATCGGGTCGTGGGTCTTCGACGACAGCCCGATCTTCATGACGCGGCTTGTCGATGACAGCGGCTGCAGGATGATCGGCATGCCGGCGGACTGCGGCAGACTCGAGATCCCCAGCTTCACGCGCTCCTGCACGCGCTGTCGCGCGTCCATGAGATCGGTGCCCATCTTGAACAGGACCGTGACCTGCGAGAGGGCGAGGACCGACGAGGAACGGATCACGTCGACGTTCGGGATGCCCCTCAGCGCCTCCTCCATGGGAATCGTGATCATCTCTTCCACTTCGGCGGCCGTCATTCCGGGTCCCTCGGTCTGGATCTCCACCTTTGGCGGGGCGAACTCGGGGAAGACGTCGACCGGCATCTTGCGAAGTTCCTGGCTTCCGAAGACGAGCAAGGCGGCGGCGAGCGCCAACAGGAGGAACCGAAATCTCAGACTCGAGCCGACGACCCAGCGGAACATAAATCTCCCCCCCGACCCGGGGCGCGCGGGAAGGGATCGAACTAATTACAACAGAGTGGCGCGGAGCGTACGCTCCCCGTTGCCGCTCCGCAAGTTTTTTTTCAACCATGAGAATTGTTTCGCAACCGTGAGAGAGGAGGGGAGTTCGGCCATCGTCGACGCGCCCTGCGCTGACGGCGGAGGTCGAACGCGCATCCCTCGTTCTGAACACGCCCGCTGCGCGCCTGATCGCGAATGGCGGGGAGCGACTCCTCCTGCTCGAGGAGGTCGAAGCGTTGCTGGCGTCGAACGGATTCGTCGTGGACGCGTGCCGTCATGTCGTGCGCCGTGCAAGCACGGTGGTGTCGCTCGCCAAGCGTCCGGTGTTGTGCGCGCTCGCACGCGCGCTGAGCGAAGCGTGGCCGGGAGACGTACCGAGGGACGCGCTCGTGGCGCGGGCCTTCGGAGCGAAGCTCGCCGATGAATCGCATCGCGCGCGGTTGCGCGTCGAAGTCGGGCGCCTTCGCACGGTGCTTCGGACGCTGGCCGACGTGAGCGCGACGCAGCGAGGGTTCGCGCTGGCGCCGCGCACGCGAGGTGGTCGTGCTGGCCCCGCCAGTGCCGGGATTCACGACCACCTTGTTACTCCCCTCGCCTGCGGGAGACCGGCCGAGTGCTCGCCACGATCCCGGCGCCCGGCGGCGGCGGTGACTCGGGGCTGACGTGGGCCGAAGGGACGCTCTGGGTGGGCGATTCTTCGCACGATCGAGTCCAACCGCTTCGTCACCGGGGTCACCTGGACCGACGGAGAGCTGTGGCACGCCACCTGGGAAGGTGACGAGAGCGATTTGCGGCGAGTCGATCCTCGAACGGGCGAGGTTCTGGAGAGGCTCGAGATGCCGCCCGGAGTGGCCGTGTCGGGGCTCGAGTCCGATGGCGGCGATCTGTTCTTCTGCGGAGGAGGAAGGAGCGGCAAGCGGGCGGCACAGTCGCCGCCGCCACGCGCGTTCACATTTTACGGACTTACGGAGCCTCGTCTCTCATACGCTGCTGTTGCTCGAGTCGGCCTGGGCGGGAGTCGTTCAGAGCGCGGTCGCCGTAGTCAGCGCCGTGACGCCGGTCGAGTCGCAGCTCGCGTTGTGCTTCCAAACGCCGATACTCCGAGTATTCTTTCGGTCCACCCACGTATAAGCACTTGCAGTTCGTGGGGTCGGCGTACACGTACTTGACCGCCCCGCTGCTCTCGCGGCTCACCAGCCGGTACGGCGGCGTGGCGTCGAGTTGCTGGGTGTCGGCGGGCTGCGTCCTGAACCCGGCCGCCGCCAGCCATTGCTCGGTTTCGCGCGTCTGCCAGCTTCGCGTCGTCGCGCAGCCCGTGAGCACCACGGTCGCCGCGACGGCGAATAACGTGAGTGTTGTCCACCGTGTTTTCATGCGCTCGTCCTTTCGCGCACGCGTTTGCGTACATCTTCTCATTCCTTGAGACGAGCACCAAGCGACGGACGTTGCGCTTCGCGGTCTTGCTCGGGGTTTAGGCAGACTCCCTTGGCAAACCCTTGAAAAGCAGGCTCTTGCCGCCGCCCGTCCCGTGCCAGATCCCGATCGCGTTCATGCGCCGGGGCTTGACCTCTTGAGTGAACGCCTCGAGGCCGAGCCGCTGCATCCGCTCGACGACGAACCGGGCGAGCTCGCCTTCCGCCGGCGTGCCCGAGTAGCTCTTGAAGCGGATCATGTCAGCGAGGAAGTCGAGCGCGCGCTTCGCGTAGTCCCGGTTCATAGCGTCACATGGCTACCGACGGGAGCTGGGACGATAGAACGGATCGCGCGCCGCCTCGTCCAGCCAGCCGTCGTAGAACAGCTTGACGTGCGGGAACACGTCGCGCGCCAGGCGACGACGGCGCTCTTCCTCGGGCGAGAGCGGCACCTTGAACGAGTCTGACAGCGCCTTCAGGACGTCCGCCTTGTTCACCCGGGTGATCCGGCCGTCGCGTAGCACCGGTTCTCCGGCGACCAGCACGGTGTCGACGGCGAACGACTTCGCACGGTGCACCACCGCGTCGATCACGGAGACGTCATGCTCCAGATACGGATATCCGATGTCCTGCCAGCGCATGAGCACGACGTCCGCCGCCTTTCCCGGTTCGAGAACGCCGATCGAGTCCGCGAATCCGGTCGTCCGGGCGCCGTTCTCGGTCGCCATGCGGAAGACCTGGGCCGAGGTCGGCACCACGTCGTCCATGCCAGGCACGCGATGCAGACGCAGGACGAGACGCATCTCCTGCAGCATGTCGCGATCGTCGTTGATGCCAGCCTCGTCGAGCCCGAGCGCCACGATGACGCCCGCCGCCATCCAGTGATTGAGCGGCGCGACGCCGCTGCGCAGGCGAAGGTTCGAGCTCGCGTTGTGACAGATCATCGTGCCCGTGTCGAGGACGCGCTGGATGTCGTCTTCGTTGAGCCATACGCCGTGGCCGAGCGTCATGTGCGGGCCCAGCATGCCCATGTTCTGTATGTGCCGGACGGCGGTGGTGCCCGAGCGGCGGTCCGCGTACTCCTTCTGGTACGCGGTCTCCAGCAGGTGCATGTGCATGCCGACGCCGTACTTCGCCGCGTGGTCCTGCAGCCCTCTGAGCGCTTCGTCCGAGCACCAGTGGAGGTTCGCCGGCGCGAGCTGGATGCGAACGCGGTCGCGCGTGTTCCAGCGCTGCCACAGGTCGACGAAAAGTCCCAGGTTGTCCGCGATCGGAATCGTCTGGGTCTTGAGCCACTCTCCGAGCTCGGAGGCGAGTGCGGGCGGCAGGCGCTTCAGGAACGCTTCGTCGGGCTCGTAGACGAGCCGGCTCTGGTCCCGGAGCGCATACGAGTACGAGACGCGCATGCCGATGTCCTCGTAGGCCTTGAGGACCTGCTCGGCGACCGCCTGGACGCGCGCGATCGGCGCGATCCGCAAGCCATGCAGATGCTGCACCGTGGTGATGCCGCACTCGAGCATCTCGAACGCGGAGTAGAGCGTGTCGAGGTACGGATCGACGTTCCGTGTCGCCATGCGACTGGCGAACCACAGCTCGAGCGGATAGTCCGGCGAGCCGAGCTGGAACGGCGTCACGCCGACGTGGTGATGGCTGTTCACGAAGCCGGGCATGACGACGTGCCCGGCGGAACCCACGATCGTGTCCGGCGCATATTTCGGCGCGAGATCCTGGTGCCGGCCGATCTCGACGATCGTCCCGTCGCGCTGGAAGACCGCACCGTCCTCGATCACGCTGACGTCGGTGCGACTGGTGGCTCTGGCGATGACGTACTTGCCGCGAATCAGTGACGAGGCCATGACCGCTCTCCCCGGCGCGACGGCGCCGCCTTACTTGATGCGCGTGTCCAGCATCTCGGCGAGCTCCTGCTCCTGGAAGGCTCGAGTCACCTCCGAGCGGAGTCGTTCGACGAACAGCGCGCGATAGCGTTCGAAGTCGGGACTGATGACGTTGCGCGGCCGCGGCATGTCGATGTCGACACTGTCGAGCAGCCGGCCCGGCCGCGCCGTGAAGATGACGACGCGATCCGCCAGGTACGCGGCTTCGTCGATGTGATGGGTCACGAACACGACCGTCTTGCCCGAGCCCAGCCAGATGTCGAGCAGGAAGCTCTGCATGTGGAACCGCGTCTGCACGTCGAGCGCGGCGAACGGTTCGTCCATCAGCAGCACGTCGGCACCGAGGCACAGCGCGCGAGCGATCGCCGCGCGCTGCTGCATGCCGCCGGACAGCTCGTGCGGATGCTTGTTCGCGAACTCCCGCAGGCCGACCTGGCGGAGGAACTTTTCCGCCTGTTGCCGTCGCTCCTTGCGGGGGACGCCGCGGAGCTGGAGCCCGAACGCGACGTTATCGATCGTCGAGCGCCACGGGAACAGCGACGGCTGCTGGAAGATCAGTGACCGATCGGCGTCGGGGCCGGTGATCGGCTTGCCGTCGTAGGTGATCGTCCCGCCCGTCGGCATCTCCAGGCCGGAGAGGAGCATGAGCAGGGTGCTCTTGCCGCAGCCGCTCGGACCGATGACGACAACGAACTCTCCGTGCCGCACGGAGAAGCTTACGTTCTCCAGGGCGGCGACTTCCCGCGTAGTGCCGACGCCCCAGACCTTCGTCACGTTCGTGCAGACGATCTCACCCATCCCGATGTCCTCGACCCATCAGACGCGAGCCGCACTTCTCCACCAGAGCACCCGTTTCTGGAGTACCCCCAGTCCCACGTCGAGAAGGTAGCCGACGAGCCCGATGATCGCCATGCCGAGGAACGTGAGGTTCATGTTCATCATCTGGCGTCCCATCACGACCACGGCACCGAGGCCGGTCCGCACGCCGACCATCTCCGCCGCCAGCACACCCATCCACGCCGCGAAGAAGTTCATCCGGAGCACGACGAAGAGGTTGGGCAGGATCGCCGGGAAGATCACGTGCCACATGATCTGCCGGCGACTCGCGCCGAGGACGCGGGCCGTGTTCACGTACACCTGATCGACATTGTTCATGCTGTTCAGCGTCGCCAGCGTGAGGGTGAAGTAGATCCCGACGAAGACGACGAAGATCGCCGCGCCGTCGCCCATGCCGAAGGCGAGGATCGCCAGCGGGATCCACGCCGCCGGCGCGATCGGCGCGAGCATCGTGATGGTCGGGAACGTCAGGTTCCGGAAAAGCCGGAGATAGAACGCGAGGCTGCCGGTGAGCACGGCGGCGAGCGAGCCGAGCAGCAACCCGATCAGCACGCGGCGGAGACTCGCGCCGATGGCGGTGAACACCGCGAAGTGGAGCGGTATCGCCGTCACCCCGGGCTGCGGCATCAGGAATTGGGACTGATCACGGATCTCCGCCACGAACTTGTGCGGTGGCGGCAGGATGATCGTGTTGATCAGCCCGAGGGCGGCGGTGATCTCCCAGATCCCGATGACGATGCCGACCGAGAGGACCCACCACCCGGCCTCGACGACGAACCACCGGAACCGCAGCGAGCTCGCTCGCGACGGAACGCGCAGCGCGGCCGCCATCCCCGCTCGCACGCTCATACGTGAGCCACGCTCTTCCACCAGAGCACGCGCCGCTGCAGCAGCCCGAGTCCGGCATCGAGCAGATAGCCGACAATTCCGATCATCGCCATCCCGAGGAACGTCAGGTTCATGTTCATCATCTGCCGGCCGACCAGCACGATCGTGCCTAGCCCCGTGTTCACTCCGACCATCTCCGCGGTCAGCACACCCATCCACGCCCCGAACAAGTTCACCCGCATGATGACGAAGAGGTTCGGCAGGATCGCCGGGAAGATGACGTGCCACATCACCTGCCGCCGGCTCGCGCCGAGGACGCGCGCCGTGTCGATGTAGTGCTGATCGACGTTCTTCATGCTGTTGACGGCGGCGAGCTCGAGCACGAAGAAGATGCCGACGAAGACAACGAAAATCGCGGCGCCGTCGCCGATGCCGAACGCGACGAGCGCGAACGGGATCCAGGCCACGGGGGCGATCGGCGCCAGCAGCGTGATCACCGGGTACGTGAGCTTGTGGAACACGCGCAGCGAGAACGCGAGGCTGCCGAGGAGCACGGCGGCGATGAACGCCAGCGCCAGCCCGCTCACGATGCGCAGGAAGCTGGCCCAGATCGCCGTGAGCGCGACGAAGTTCCCGCCGATCCGCTGGACGCCGATCTGCGGCAGGAGGAACTGCGCCTGGTTCTCGATCTCGCGGATGAAGACCCGCGGCGGCGGAAGGATCACGGTGTTGATGAGATCGAGCGCCGCCGCGAGCTCCCAGAGGCCGACCATGGTGCCGACCGACAGCACCCACCATCCGGCGCGGACGGCCAGCGATCGCATCAGACCTACGTCCTCGAGTGGACCCTCACCCGTCTCCAGAGCTCGGGGCTCTCCTTGATGACGGCGTCGAGGTACTTGAAGTTCACGAAGTCCTGGTCGGGATCCTTGCTGATGTAGTTGAGCTCGCGCATGCTCTTCGCGCGGCCGAACATGAACTCCCGCTTGTCGCGGATGTCGACGCCCGGCGGCTGGGCCTTCGCCGCGGACAGCAGGCTCGCCATGTCCGTCTTGTAGTACTTGCCGACCATCAGCTTCGCGGCCTCGTCGATGTTGCTCTCGATCTCGTACTCCGCGTCGAAGAACGCGCGGATCACGTTCTTGACAACCTCGGGCTCCTTGTCGATGACCTTCTTCTGCGCGAGGAGCACGCAGTCCGGATAGCCCTGGCCGTATATGTCGATGCCATCGCCGAGGAAGCTGCCGCCCGTGGCCGTCTTGCACTTGGTCGCGTAGGGCTCGATGATCGCGATCGCGTCGAGCTGCCCGGCGATGAAGGCGTTCGACAGCTCGAACGTGTCCGCGATGTACTGCATCTGGAGGTCCTTGTACGTCATGCCGTGCTTCTTCATGTAGTCGTACAGCATGATGTCGAGCGTGTCGGCCTGCTGCGCGCCGACTTTCTTGCCCTTGAGATCCGCGAAGCCCTTGATGCCCGGCTTCGCGACGACCTGCAGGCCCTGGATCCCGCTTCCCGAGATCACGGAGAAGCCCGGCGAGCGCGTGTACGCGGCGATCGCGCTGGTGTACGGCAGCACCGCCATCTCGACCTGGTTGCTCGCGAGCTGGATGGTGGCGGTCCCGGGAACGGTGAGCACGACCTCCGCATTCGCGCCGTACTTGGCGAAGAGCTTCTTCTCGCCTGCATAGAACAGAGGCATGTTGCAGAGCCCGGTGCCGTGAGAGAACTTCACGAGCGGCCCGGAGCCTTCTGCGGGCTGCACGCCGGAGAGGCAGGCGGGCGTGATCCCCACCGCGATGGTGAAGCGGACGCTGCGGCCGAGAAACTCACGCCGGGTGGACGCTCTGTCCTGGGAAGACATCGCTGGACCTCCTCGCTGCGTCAGGGCCATGAGACGCGTCGGCCGGGAGCCGCGGAACTCCCTGCGAAGGGACAATCAGGCGCCGGACAGACTAACCTATTGCCACGCACATTGCCACGCGAGGGGTCGAAAGTGAGATTTTGTGGCGTGTTGCCGGCTATCGCGCGCCGACCCGCTCCGTTCGTCCCGCGCCGAAGGCCTCGAGGAACGTCGTCATCACCTCGCAGACGCGCTCCGGCTGCTCGTAGCTGTAGAAGTGGCCGCAGTTCGGCACGATTTTCAGGAACGAGGTCGGGATCGCCTTGTTCAGGTCCTCGGACATCGCGACCGGCGTGCGCGCATCGTGCTCGCCGACGACGATCAGCGTCGGGCACCGGATCTCGCCGAGTCGGTCTCCGATGGCGGGGCGGTGCTCGTTGGCTTCCAGCATCTCGAGGTAGTTGCGCGGGTTGTTGCGCAGGTGTTCCTGGCGGAGCGCTTCGATCGCCGCGGGATTGTGCTCGAGGCTGAACGGGCTGAAAGCCCGCTTCGTGAACTCGAACGTCTCGGCGACGATCTGCTCGGGCGTCGCGCCTGAAGAATTCGGCGATGTCCGCGACGAACGTCGTCGTCGTCACCAGGTCGGCCAGGGTCACGCCCGCGGCCTCGAGCGCAGCCTTAACGTTCTCGCCGACCTGGCGACCGAGACGACGTGGGAGTCGAAGGAGGTAACCATGCCTAGGACGGACATCGTTCCGAAACGTTCCCGGTCTGAGCGGCTCGAGGCGCGGGTCAGCAGAGCACAGACGGAGCTCTATCTGACGTTCAGTCCCGTCGGCGCCGCCGGAGGAGTGGAATCTGATGTAAGACACCCAATGTAACTCTTCGCCACCACCACATGATCGAAGTGCATGTCCTGCGCGAATCCCGCGGGATCATCCGGCGAGTAGTTCTGAAGCCAGATCCAGTTGAGCTGGAGATTCGAATCGCTCCGCCATCGGAATCCTTCGAATGGGCTGCCACGCGGATCCTGGGTGAAAATTCCGCCCGACCAGTAACCATTGGGGAACCCTTGGCCCACGTGGCTTACCTTGACTCCGTCGAGCCAGATCGCATGCTCGCCGTTCGAAGAGGTCACGGGATTGTTGAGCTTGACCATATGCTCCACGCACGTCCACCGACCGCCCGTGGCCTGTACCGTGGGGTCATTGAGGAGGAAATTCCCCCAAAACCTGCCGTCTCCAGAAATATGCATGCTCATCCAGTAGTTGTAGTGATCAAAACGGTACGTGACGTTGTTTTGCTCCGCTGCCGCGATGAACCGGTCATCACCAACGGGCTTGAAGCCCGCCTGCGGGTTCGGCCAGCGAAGCGGGGGGTTGTGACCTCCGACCCAGATTCCGGTGTGGTGATACTTGCCGCTCGCCGGATACTTGATGTAGTAGCGGACATAGAGCGTACCATCGACGCCCGGGCTCAACTGTTTGTAGAGATGGCCGCCGTTATTGACCCCGCCACCGACCCACGGGATGTTGAGCGAGCGCGATCCGGGGCTACCGACGGGAACATCGGAGCTGAACGACATCGCTGACCCGTTGAGTATGTCCGTCCATCGGTTGAAGAGATCGGTGAGCGTCGCTTCCTCGAACTTTTCGACAAGGATCACATCCGGGTGGTTCTCAATGCCCACGTCTCCTGGGTAGAGCGCTGCGATTCCGTCCGCGTCGGCAGCGGGCACGACGAGAAGAGGAGCGACGGTGAGGATCAGCCCGAGCGTCAGAGAGAGGACGAACATCGAGGTTCCCTTTTTCCCACTTCAAATGAGAGTGCAGGCGATATGCCAATGAGGGCTCGCGGTAGACCTATCGGGGGGTGCTGGGATATCAAACGGTTGCAGTGGGAATGGATCTCCAGCGCCCGACGAAGTCTCGAGGATACAGGGATGCGGGCGCGCTGCCTCGGACAGCATGACACGGTGAGCGCGGCAAGACCCGCGATGCAGTGTCTCGACCGCTACCTTTCGCAGTACCTGCCGACCGAGGTTGAAGACATCAAGCCCGACACACCGGTGTTCTGGTCCACCTTCGGGCAGCGGCGCCAAGGCACGGTCCGGCGGCCGATGGAAGGCAAGAACATCTGGCGGCTCTGCAAGACGTACGGTCGCCTGATCGGCTACCCGATGCTGAAGCCGCACGACCTTCGCCACGGAGTGGCGATGGAGGTCTACGAGCAGCACCGCGATCTCGAGCAGGTCCGCGGCCTGCTCGGCCATACACGCATCGAGACGACCCAGCTCTACGCGCAGATTCGGCCGGTGCCCACGACTTATTGGGTCGAGTTGGCCCGCGACCACACTAGCGGCAGACAGTCGCGCCGGATCCGGAACGTCACGGAGTGATGGCCGTACCAAGAGAGCGCATGTCCCGCCGACGATGTATCGACTCGTGTTGGCCGTGGGACAGCTCAAACGGCGACATGATCGGGAAGTTTCGCCACGGGGACGTACGTACACTCGGGACAACGCTCGCTCGATCAGGCTCGCGACCTTTTCCGCACTCGACGATTGACGAGATCCTGCACCGGCCGACCAAGTTCGCGGACGTCTCACGAGCCAGATTGGCGGGTCGGTAGGCGGCTTCAACGGCGCTCGCCACAGCAAAGGTTCCAGACCACGTAGCGCTCGTCGTTGCGCGGCCCCGCGCTGGCCGCCGGGCGAATAAGTTCGCGAAAAGTACACTCATGGTGCGGGAGCCCGTTTTCCACAGTGCCACACGGTGCGGAGTGAGGGCCGTGACGAAAGCGCGTTCGGCGCGATCCGGGCACAGGTGCCCAAGCCACGAGGTACGCGGAACTACAGGGGTGGATCGCGGATTCGGCGGTGATCGGACTTTGGTCCTACAGACCGCTTGGACGATTGAAGTTCGTTGGTAAGTCATGCTACATGCGGCCCCATGGCCTCTTGCTCCGGCGCATCCGCCGGCCACGCCGCGCGCAGACTTGCCTGCCTGCTTTTCGGGCTGCTGTCCGCTTGGGCGACAAACGCCGTCGCCGAGCAAGCACCGAGGACCGTTCTCCTGCTCTACGGCGAGGCGTTGATGTTACCGGGCAACGGGGCGATCGATGACGAGATCCGGACCGGGCTGTCAATGGCCGTGGGTCCGACTCAATTCTATATCGAGCATCTTGATGAAGCGTGGTTTCCGAGCCCCGGGGTCCAGCGCGCGATCGTGGACGTCCTGCGACGGAAGTACAGCGGGCGGAAGCTCGACCTCGTCATCGTCGTCGCCCACGGCGCGCTTCAGTTCGCGCTGAGCCATCGGGCGGCACTCTTCGGCGGCGCGCCTGTGGTCTTCGTGAGCCGGCGGGCGGGCGCGACCCCTGCCCTTCCAGCCGACGTCACCGGCACGTGGTTCTCCATCGACTGGCGGGCGAACCTCGACCTCATCCTGAGGCTCCAGCCCGACACCAAACGCGTCGCGGTCGTCTATGGCACGTCGGCCTTCGACCGGAACGAGACCGGGAAGATTCGCGATGCCTTCGCGGCCTACCGCGGCCGACTCGAGCTCATTGAGCTGACCGATTTGCCGTTCGCAGACCTATTGAAGAAGGTCGCGACCCTTCCCGACCGCACCGTGATCTTGTTCTACGTGCTGCTGCGCGACGGCGCGGGAGCCAACCACGTTCCCACACACGCGCTAGCGGCGATCGCGCGTGCGACGCGGGTCGCCGTCTACGGCGTCAGCGACACGTTCATCGGCCACGGCATCGTCGGCGGCCGCGTGATCAGCTTCCGCGAGCACGGGCGGCAAGCGGCCGCCCTGGCGGCTCGCGCGCTGCGCGGAGAATCGCCGGGCCCGCCCGGCGCTGGCGATCTGGACCTCAACGTGACGACGTTCGACGCGCACGCGCTGAAGCGCTGGGAAATCAGCGAGACTCGCTTGCCGCCGGGCAGCGTCGTCGTGAATGGAAACCCGTCGGTGTGGAAACTGTATCGATGGTACGTCGTCGGAGGATTGGCCGTCGGCGGGGTCGAAGCGCTGCTCATCGCCGGGCTGTTGGTGCAGCGCCGGCGCCACGCTCTGACGCAGCAGGCCCTGGCGCTGAGCCTGCGCTTCGAGCGGCTCGTGGCCGAGACTTCGACCACGTTGGCCGCCACCCCTCTGGATGACGTCGAGGCCGCGGTACAAACGGCTCTCTCTCGGATCGTTGAAGAGCTCCAATGCGACCGGGCAAGCCTGTTCGAGTTCACGGACGATCGACGCCTCGTGCGGGTCGGGCTCTCGATCGCCGCCCCCGGCGTCGTCCCACTTCCGACGACGATGCAGGCCGAGCGGTACCCCTGGACGCTCGGGACGCTGCGCCGGGGCGACGTCGTACGGTTCAGGTCACCCGAGCAACTCCCCGACGACGCGGCGATCGACCGCGCGACCTTTCAGGAACTCGGCACACGCTCGCTGGTGTGCCTTCCGCTGGAAGTCGGGCACGTGATCGTCGGTGGCATCTCGCTCGTGACCGTCCGAGCCGAGCGCGACTGGTCCGATGCGTTGATCCCGCGGCTGCGACTGCTGGGCGACATCTTCGCCAGCTCCCTCGTCCGCCGCCGCGCGAGCAACGCCATTTGGGAGAGCGAGGCGCGATTCAGACTCGCTGCCGATAGCGCGCCGATCATGATGTGGATGGCCAGCCCCGACGGCGGCAGTACGTACGTCAACCGCGGCTGGCTCGATTTCACGGGCCGGAAGATGGAAGAGGAACTGGGCGACGGGTGGACGACGGGCGTGCATCCCGACGACCGCAAGGGTTGCCTCGACCGCTACCGGCGGGCGCTCGATGCGCGCGAATCGTTCACGATTGAGTACCGGCTGCGCCGCCGAGACGGCGCGTATCGCTGGGTTTTAGATCATGGCGTGCCGAGGTTCACGCGAGATGGCGCGTTCAGCGGCTACGTCGGCGAGTGCACCGACGTCACGGAGATCAAGGCCGCGCACGCGACGTTGCTCGAAAGCCTCGCGCTTCGCAGCGCCATCTTCAGCTCGTTGTACGGACATGTGGCGGCTCTCGACAAGGACGGCGTCGTCGCCGCCGTCAATGCATCGTGGACCGAGTTTGCGGCCGGCGGCTGGAACACGCCTCGACCCCCGGTCGGCGCGAACTACCTCGAGGCCTGCGAGCGAGCGGGCCACGTCGGCGCAGGCGCGATGGCCAACGCCGTTCGCGCCGTCCTCGACGGCGAGCACCCCCGAGCGACCCTGGAGTATGCCGCCCGCTCGGGTACCGAGGAGCGGTGGTTCGAGATGGCCGTGGAGCCCTTCCAGCGTCCCGAGGGTGGCGCCATCGTCTCGCACGTGGACATCACGCGGCGGCGGAGGGCGGAGGCCGAGGCACGACGCCAGCGCGACGAGCTCGCCCACGCCCTGCGCGCCTCGACGCTGGGTGCGCTGGCAGGCTCGCTGGCCCACGAGATCAACCAGCCATTGGCCGCGATCGCCGCCAATGCCCAGGCGGCTCGCTTGCTGCTCAGCGCCGGGGGCCGCGAACAGCACGAGCTCCGCGAGGCGCTGATGGACATCGCGGATGACGCCAAGCGGGCAGCCCAGGTCATTCGACGACTGCGAGCGCTCTTCCGGAAGGAGGGGGAGGAATACAAGCCCGCGGATATCAACGCGCTCATTGTGGACGTGATGATGCTTCTGCGCAGCGAGCTGGAGTCGAAGGGGATCGGCGTGCAGCTCTCGCTGGCGAAGGATTTGCCTCCTGTGCTGGGCGACGCCATCCAGCTCCAGCAGGTGCTCCTCAATGTCCTGCTCAATGCCGTGGAAGCCGCGGCCGATCGCTCGACCGGGAGGGCCCTCGTCACCATCGAGACCGTCGAGCGTCATCCGGGCACCATCGAGATTGCGGTGCGCGACGACGGTCCGGGTGTGAAGGAAGCCGACCTCGAGCGGATCTTCGAGCCCTTCGTCACGACCAAGAGCACAGGGCTGGGCATGGGGCTGTCGATCAGTCGATCCATCGTCCAGGCCCACGGAGGACGCATGTGGGCGACGCGCACCGACCCGCATGGCCTGACGGTGCACGTCGAGCTATCGCACTAAGAGAACGAGGCAGGCCGACGATGAGTGATGCCATCGTCTACATCGTGGACGACAACGCCTCGGCCTGCCGCGCCGTGTACCGGCGGATGCACGCAGCGGGCCTGGATGCCATGCCCTTCACCTCGGCGCAGGCGTTCCTGGATCATCACAGGGCCGACAGGCCGGGATGTCTGATCCTCGATCTGCGCATGCCGGGGCTCAGCGGCCTGGATGTTCAGACCCGGCTCGGGGAAGTCCAGGAGACCCTGCCGATCGTGTTCGTCACGGGCCACGGCAACGTGCCCACAAGCGTCCGCGCAATGAAGGGCGGCGCGGTGGACTTCCTCCAGAAGCCCTTCGATGATGACGAGCTGCTCGCCGCGGTTCAGCGCGCGCTCGCAGTCAGCCGACAGCGACGTGCCGATCGGGCGGCCCGCGCCGAAATCGCGCGCCGTATTCGAACGCTGACGCCCCGCGAGCGCCAGGTCCTCGAGCTCGTCGTCAAGGGGCTCCTGAACAAGCAGATCGCCGGCGACCTGGGCGCGGCCGAGAAGACGATCAAGATCCACCGCGGCCGCGTCATGCAGAAGATGCAGGCGAATTCCGTGGCCGATCTCGTTCACATGGCCGAGCGAGTCAACATGGCGACTGGCTCCGACCCGCAGCGATAGCCCGATCCTACGACCAAGGCCTGATCGCCACGACTGCCCGCCGGCTTAGCATGGGCTCGCGATGTTGCTCGCGATGTTGGGGGAAACGAGTCCCATGGCCAGCTCGCTGCTTCGCGCGTTGGGAAGGCTCGTGCGGGCGGCCGGCTTCGCCGTGAAGACCTTCGCCTCGGCGGAGGAGTTCCTGGTATCCGATCGGAGCGTGCCGCCCCGCTGCCTGGTGCTCGACGTGCGCCTCGGCGGAATCGACGGATTCGAGCTGCACGACCGACTCCTCGCATCGGGCACGGCGCCACCGGTCCCCCGCGCGCGCCCGGCCTGACTGGGGTCCTGCCGAAAAAACATCGGCGAGCGAGAAGGGGGCACCCGCTTCCGCTCGCCGACTTCGAGCCTCTTATCTCGCGGCGCTCAGTGACTCTCGACGACCAACCGACCTGACGCTCCTTCCGGTCCACGAGCGCCCGCAATTCCTGACGGCCCGAGCGGACCGGCCGCCCCTGCGAGCCCCCGTGGTCCCTGCGGCCCGGCAGGCCCGGCACGCCCGGCGGGACCTTGCGGACCGGTGAATGTGTACCACTCCGGCGATCCGGGTATCCAGTAATACCGCTTCGAGCCCACGATGGCCGGCTCGTAGGCCCAGGCCGGCAACGGCCCATGCGGCGAGCGATCCTCGACGTAGCCGTCCTGGTATTCGAACAGCGGCGGCGGCCCACCGTATCCCACCCGCGGCGTCGCCGTCGATGCGCACCCGGCGGCGGCGAGCGCCACGAGCGCGGCCGCGGTCGTCTTCACGCGATGTCCTCTCATGTAAATCACCCCCCAAAGTCACTACTTGCCGTTGCCGAGCCGCGGCGACGCGCTAGCGGCGGCGCTCGGGACGGGAACGATCATCACTTCGACGCGCCGGTTGTTCTGCCAGCACTCCTGGGTGGCCTGCGTGCACCTCAGGGTCATCTCGCCGTAGGCGCCCGTGCGGATCGCCTCCGGCGAGACGCCCGCCGCGATCAGCGCGCTGCGGACGGCCTCCACGCGACGCCGGCTCAGCGCCAGGTTGTACTTGTCCGGGCCGCGCGGATCCGTGAACGCTTCCAATTCGACCTTGTAGCCCGGGTTGCTCTTCAGCACGGAGGCGAGCTCGGCGACCTTGCGCGCCTCGTCCGCGCGAATGTCGGCGCGGTCGAAGTCGAACAGGACGTCGGAGAAGGCCGTCCACACGAAGTCGGCGCCCTTGGCCCCCATCGTTCCTGCGGGCCCCGCCGGCCCCTGAGCACCCACGACTCCGGGCGGTCCCTGGATCCCGTCCGGCCCGGCAGACCCGGACGGCCCGGCAACACCCTGCGGTCCGGCCGGTCCGAAGACTTTCCAGCCGTCCGGTCCGCCCACCGGGCGGACGGCACAGCCCCCGACGACAAGCGCCGCGGCGAAGAACAACGTCATCCGTCTCATGGCTGCATCCTCCTTGTGAGTGGTGGGACTTCACTGTCCTTCGTGTACCGCGACCGCGCCGGGCGTGAAATACGATGTAGGGCGTAGGACCTCGGTGAGCGAATGGCGGCGCGCGCCTACCCGCGGCCGCGGGTCGCCGAGGCGACCGAGCCTCCGAGTCCCTGGCGGTCGGGGTGCCGCGCGCGCCGGCGATCCTCGTCATCGACGTACTGCCGGTCTACCGCGCGCTCGAGGAGTGTCAGCTCTCGGCGCACGGCCGCCGTACGGCTCGCGGGCAGCACGGCGGCGAGATGCTCGAGCATCGCGCGGAGGCGGCGCGGGACCTGGATGCTGCCGGCGCCGAAGGCCCGGATCTCGCTGACAGCGAGCGCGACGAAATCTTCCCAGTCCGGTGTCGCGTAGACGAGGCGGACGTGTCCCGCATCGTCGCGCACCGGTCCCGTATCCAGGTTCCTCTGGCCGACGTAGGCCAACAGGCGGTGGATCTGATCGATGGCGACCACGGCGGTGGTCGGATCGTTGACCGCGGGTGAAAGTGCGCGCGAGGCGATGTCCACCATGATCCGGAACGCGAACGCTGGATCCTGTTCCAGCGTCCGCTCGGGGCCGAAGGCGACGCAGTCGTAGAGGGCGTCCTCGTCCACGCGGGCGGAGCCGGGATGGATCCTGAACAGCGGGTCGCCGTGCGCCACGAAGTCGCCGACCTGGGGAATCAGCTCGATGACGCAGCCGCCGCTACGCGCCAGCGCCACCAGCTCGCGCGTGCCGAAGGCGAGGAACGTCCCCGAGGCGCCCGTGTGGGCGACCGTCCGGGGGGTGCCGTCGACGACGGCGACCGCCGCGGCGGGCCCCGTGTCGCCGCCGGCATCCAGCAGGTGCGGATACACGCGTTCGACGACCGCGCGCGCCGTCTCCCAGAGCGACTGGAGGATGAAAACCGGCCGGAGGCCGGTGCCGAGCTGCTGCACGAACCAGAAAAAGACCGCGATGCTCACGAGCGTGAGGAGCACGGCGACCATCACGAGCAGCTCGGGGACGCGCACCGTCTCGATCCGCCCAAGCGCGCTCAGCGTGAACGTATACGCAAACACGAAGATGCCCACGGACACCCTGAGCACCGGGCGCGCGAAGACGAGGCTGATGATGCGCGGCGTGAGCTGGCCGCTCGCGATCTGGACGGCGAGCAGGAGGCCGGACACCGCGAACACGATGAAGGTCAGCATCGACGAGGACAGTCCGCCGAGGATGGCCTGCGCGCCCTCGACGCTGAACCCGAACCAGCGCCACTGCGTGCGCATGTCGAGCCAGAGCACGAGCCGCATGACGGGCACGGCCGCGACCATTGCCAGCGCCGGCACGATCCAGAAGCTGTGCGCGGCGAAGTGCCGCAGATGGTAGCGGCGGAGCCAGGTCACGAGGGGCGTCAGCGGGCGGGCGCCTGACTCGACTGGCGCTGCTCCCTGAGACACTGCTGGTAACGGTCCTGGTCGATCGTCATCTGCGGCCGGCCGTCATACGTCTGTCTCACCCGCCGCGCGAGGTTGAGGCAGTCCAGCGTCGTGCGTTGCGACGAATCGACGGCCACCGGCTGCGCAGACGGCGAGCCCGTCGTCGCGCAGCCCGCGCCGGCGAGCGTCAGGATCGCGATGCCGAAGAACCACGGTGTGAATGGCATAGCGTCACCGCCTTTCGGGCTCGGCGGCCGTGCAGGCGCCGAAGACCACGAACGCCGTCTGGTCTTCCACGACCGCGACCGACATCTGCCCTGTCTTGTCGGCGACCGTTGCGCTCCAGGCCCGCCCCTGCTGGCCGCCCTGCAGGATGAGGCGATCGTTCACGCGCTCGACGCTCTGGATGGGCGCGGTGCGAGCGTCGTCGCCGGTGGAGGCCAGCGACCTGGCCGCCGGATTCACCCGGATGAAGCGCGGCAGGTTCGCGCTCTCGATCGTCGAGCGTTGGCACTCTCCCTGAGCACTGCACTCCACGACGTTGATCACGGCGCACAGCAAGGACGACGCCTGCTGGGCCAGCGCGGAGACGCCGGCGGCGAGGGTGAGAGCCAGGGCAACGGCGAACGGAATGAGCACGCGCATGAGATGTCCTCCTAACGGACCGTGTAGCCACGCCCGGCCAGGCAGGCGTTGAGGGCACGGTTGTACGCATCCAGACGCGACGCGCTCGCCTGATGCGCCTGGCCCTGCTGCTGCTGATACGCCTCCTGCTGCGCCGCATACTGGTCCCGCGTCCGCATGCCGCCGATGAGACCCCCCATCGCCGCGCCGGCGGCCGCGCCTTTTCCCGCATCTCCCGCGATGGCCCCGCCGACCGAGCCGACCGCCGCGCCGCGCAGGGCGCCGCGGGCCACCCCACGTCCCGGTGGCGGAGCCGACGGCGGCGGCGCAGCGGGCATCGCGGCCGCGGAGGCCGGATCGACGCCCGTCTGCTGCACGGCCCACTGATGGCATTCGCCGCGGTCGCGCGACTCCTGCTGCGCGTTCTGCCCCTTGCTCGGATACGTGAACGTCTGTCCCGCGGCCGGGACGAAGCTTCCGATCAGGAGCGTGAGCGCGACGCCGATCGCTCCGGCATTTCCGCGTGCGAGCCGCATGGTTCCTCCCCCATTCGACGACGTGCACCGCCGACGACGCTGCACGATCGCACGCAGACGCGTGAGCGGACCATGGGACCTTCGTCCCTCACCCCAAGGTCCGATCGTCGCGTCATCGAGCGAGAGTTACCGTCGCGATGCAGTCGTCGCTCGCTGGGAGGGCCCAATGATGATCCGAGTCGTGCCGATGGTCGCTGTCGCCGCGTCTTTGTTGTTCACGCTCCCATCGGCCGCCGCGGAGCACACGCGTGCGACCGGCGCAGTGGATGCGGTGACGGTGCGGGGCACCGTGGAGGAGATCGACCGGACTCGCGGTACGGTCGCGCTCGTGGGCCGCGACCGCGGCGTGCTGGTTCTCGAGGTGGCCATCCCGCAGAGTCTCGAGGCCGTCAGCGTCGGCGACCCGGTGATCGCGCAGTACTACGATGCGGTCGCGATCGAGGTCCCGGGCTCGGGCCGCCCGGCGCCGGACAACCTGGTGCGCATCATCTACGCTCGCGCGCTCGCGGTCACCCTGGACAAGCAGTGATGAGCGACCCGCTGACGCCTTGGTCCCCACGGGAGAGTCGATCATGACTATCGGTCGAAGGATCGTCACGTGGCTCATGCTGTGTCTGATGGTGGTGCTGGTGCTGCCGCCCCCCGCGACGGCGCAGGACACGCCGAAAGGGTTCAAGCCGGAAGAGCTGGACCAGCTGGTGGCGCCCATCGCGCTGCATCCCGACGCGCTGCTGGCCCAGGTGCTGATGGCGTCGACGTATCCATTGGAGGTCGTCCAAGCCGCGCGCTTCGTCACGGAGAAGGCCACCCTCAAGGGTGATCAGCTCAACGAGGCCCTCAAGCAGCAGCCATGGGACGACAGCGTGAAGTCCCTGACGACGTTTCCGACGGTGCTCGCGATGATGAGCGAGAAGCTGGACTGGCTGCAGAAGCTCGGTGACGCCTTCCTCGCGCAGCAACAGGACCTCATGGCGGCCGTTCAGCGCTTGCGCGCCCGCGCGCAGGCGCAGGGGCAGCTCAAGAGCACGCCGCAGCAGAACGTCGTCGTCGAGGCCGCCGCGTCCGCTGGGGCGCCGCCCCCGACCGTGCAGGTCCAGGCTGCGCCCACGACGGTGCAGGTCGTTCAGGCGCCTCCGACCATCATCAAGATCGAGCCGGCGAATCCGCAGGTGGTCCAGGTGCCGAGCTACGACCCCACGGTGGTCTACGGCGCGTGGCCGCCGGCGTCCCCACCGTATTCACCCTATCCGCTCGGCTACTTCGCCGCCGGCGCACTCACCTTCGGCGCCGGCATCGCCGTCGGTGCGGCGCTGTGGGGCGAGGCCGACTGGCATCACGGGGACGTCAACTACAACGTCAGCCAGGTCAATGACTACTCGAACCGCGTGAACAACGCCGACACCGCCCGCAACCGCGTCGAGCACTACTCGAGCGGCGCAGGGACCGGACAGGGCGGGCGCGGACAGGGCGGAGGCGGCAGCTGGCAGCACAATCCCGAGCACCGGAAAGGCGTGCAGTATCGCGACACGGCCACGCAGCAGCGCTTCAACAAGACCGGACCCGCGAACGCCCAGGGGCGTGAGGCATTCCGCGGCCGGACGGCGGCGCAGCAACCGGCGCTGCGGCAGCAGGGCCCGCGCGCGGCACAGCAGCCGGCCCTCGGCCAGCAGGGCGAGCGCGGCGGCTTGGGCGATCGTGGCGCCGGCGGCCAGGGCGCATTTCAGGGCGGACGCCAGGCTGGCGCCTTCGAAGGCCTCGGTGGCGGCCGCGACGCCCAGAGCTTCAGCGATCGCGGCCGAGCCAGCCGCGACAGTTTCAGCCGCTCGAGTGCTGGCGGCGGCGGCGGCGCGCGCGGTGGTGGCGGCGGTGGTCGAAGCGGCGGCGGCGGACGATCAGGGGGGCGGCGATGAGGGCTCGAATAGATTCCACGATCCTGATAGCGGTCGTCACACTGAGCCTCGGGATAGTCCCACGCGTGGCCGCCCAGGCGCCGGCGCCGCCGAAAGCGGACGCGCCGGCGCAGTCCCCGGCGTCGCAGGCCTCGTCGGTGCAGGCCAAGCGTTTCACGTCGCCCGAGGAGGCCGTGCGCTCACTCGTGGCCGCGTTGCGTGCCGGGGACAAGAACGCGCTCATCGGTGTCCTCGGCAGCGAGGGCCGCACGCTCGTGTCCTCGGGTGACGATGTCTCCGATCGACACACACGGACCCGATTCCTCGAGGCGTACGACGCTGCAAACCAGCTTGTCAAGACGGACACCGAGGCGACGCTTCGCGTCGGGCCAGACGATTGGCCGTTTCCCATCCCGGTGGTGAAGACCGCCGACCGGTGGCGGTTCGACACGCGGCGAGGCAAAGAAGAGATCGTCGCGCGGCGGATCGGCCGGAACGAGCTGAACACGATGCAGGTCTGCCTCGCCTACGTCGACGCGCAGCGGGAGTATTACGCGGAGGACCGAAACGGCGAGGGCATCCTCGAGTATGCGCGAAACTTTGCCAGCGCGCCGGGCAAGCATGACGGCCTCTACTGGAGCACCAAGGCCGACGAGCCGCCGAGCCCGCTGGGCGACTTCGTGGTCCGCGCCCACGCCGAAGGTTACCGACGTAGCGCCGGCGGCGGGCCGACGCCCTACCACGGCTATCTCTATCGCATTCTCACGGCCCAGGGGCCGGCCGCGCCCGGCGGCGCGTACGACTACGTCGTGCGCGGCCACATGATCGCGGGCTTCGGCCTCGTCGCGTTTCCCGCCCAGTACGGCGTCTCGGGCGTGATGACCTTCATCGTCAACCACGACGGCGTCGTGTACCAGAAGGATCTCGGGCCGACGACGGGCGCCATCGCCACTGCCCTGCGGCAGTTCAACCCCGACAAGGCGTGGACGAAGGTGGAGATTCCCGAATAAGGAGAACCTCATGAACGGATTCAGAATGGGAAGAACCGTTGGCGTGATGGCGGTCGCATTCGGACTGGCGGCGGGGCCCGTGGACACGTGGGCGCAGAGCTGCCCGCCGGAACTGGCCGAGGCGAAGAAGGCGCTGGAGCGCGCGACGGCGACCGCGCAGTCTGCCAGCGAGCTGCCGCGGACTCTCGCGGGAGCGCGCGATGAGATTCAATCGCCGCGCGGTCAGGAGATCCAGAGCCCGCGTGGCCAGGAGATCCAGTCGCCGCGTGGTCAGGAGATCCAGAGCCCGCGCGGCCAGGACATCCAGTCGCCGCGCGGCCAGGAGATCCAGAGCCCGCGTGGCCAGGACATCCAGTCGCCGCGCGGCCAGGAGATCCAGAGCCCGCGTGGCCAGGAGATCCAGTCGCCGCGAACGACGGTCGGGGCACGGACGAGCGGGGCGGCGACGGCAGCGGCACTCGTCACCGAAGCCGAGGCGGCGTGCATGGCCGGCAACATGGCGCTCTCCGCGCAGCGGGCGAAGGCGGCATTGGAGGTGCTGCGATGAAAGCTCTATTCGGTACGCTGCTCGCAGTCGCGATGATGATGGCCGGGTGCTCCAGCGCGCCGCTGGCCCCGCCCACCACGAACGTCACCGGCAACTGGGTGGGGTCGTGGCAGTACGAGAATCTTCAGATGGGCTCGGGTGACATGCGAGGGACCTTCGAGCAGGACGGAAGCAAGGTCAGCGGCAACTTCCAGGTCACCGGTCCCGTCCTCAATAGGGTGGCGATCATCACGGGGACCGTGTCCGGCAACGAGATCCTGTTGAGCGAGCCCGCGTCGGGCCGACTCACCGTCAGCGGCAGCGAGATCACCGGGGTGATCAACGGGCTCAACGTCGCGAAGGTCACGCTTCGCCGGATGTAGGTCGATTGCTCCGCGGCCCCGTGCGACCTCGAAACCAGGGAGTGCACGCCGCATGAAGCGCTTCGTCGTCGATCGACACGGCCGCATCGTATTTCCCTTCAACTTCTTCCCTGCGCTCGACGTCTCTGTCTTCGAGAGGCTCGATCAGTTCGAGGCGGTGATCAGACGCGATTTCGCGGACAAGGCGCGGACGCAGGCCGAGATCGTGGCGCGCGTGGACACCGGCGGCTATATCGGACGTTACGAGCTTCTGAGAGACCTCGCGACGAATCTGTTCTGGGCGAACCGCTACGTGATGACGATGTACGACAAGCGACCGACACGCTGGCGTGATGTTCCGCGCCGTCGCGGCGACGTGTTCCTGCCCGTCGTCACCCCGATCGACCCCGGCCCGGTGAGCGCCGTCATCGAGACCGGTTACCGCGCTCTCTCCCCGACCTGGGACGCGGCCACCGAGCGGACGATCTTCGGCCTGCTGATCGAGATCCTCAGAAACCGCGGAGGCGTCGAGCTCGATGCCCATGCGATCGTGCCGACCGTAGCGGAAGCACGCGCCGATTCGCGCGCGCGCATCTACGAGATTTCGACCTACGATCCGGACTATCCCGTGTACCGCTACAACGACGTGGTGGGGTACCGCCACCGCGTGCCGGAGCTCGAGGCGCTGATGCGACACGCCATGGTCTTGCGCAGCGAGTTCCCGTGGAATCTCGAGGACACGCGCTGCACCGCCATCGGGGACCTCCGCGGCGACGAGGTCGTGCTGGTGCTCCACCCTCGAACGGACGAGGTACGCCGCTTTCTCGACGGGATGAAGGCGCCGCCGGCGCGCGTTCGATCGGGTCCGGTTCCGGCGGGCGCTCACCGGCCCCCGCCACCGCCGGTGCCACCGGTCGACGTTCGCCGGCGTTTCGCCGTCATGCCGCGTGTGGAGTCGCTCGCCGCCTGCCGGGGAGAACGCATCTGCACGAACGAGGACCTCGTTCGCAACGCGGCCTACTGCTGGTCGCCGATGACCGCCCGCGACATCACCGTGAAGACCGGCATCGAGCAGCGAACCTACA
>WNEV01000116.1_pt1 | contig 41414 bp, 35 predicted proteins | sample 5399861 | NCBI WGS metagenome assembly WNEV01 (sample SAMN13153335, study PRJNA577476) | soil metagenome | isolation source: 40 cm grassland meadow soil 2 days after 3rd rain plot 2 | place: USA:California | collected 2015-11-11 | reverse complement strand
CGCTGCAATTCACGGCCAGCGGCAACTTTACGGATGGCAGCAGGCAGGACTTCACTACGACCGCCACATGGAATAGCAGCAATCCGGCTGTGGCGACTATCAGCAATGCGGGAGGCAGCCAGGGCTTGGCCACGGCCGCTGCTAAGGGCACGACAACGATCTCTGCCGCCGTAGGCTCGTTCAGCGACTCGACGCCACTGACGGTCAAACCACCCTTGGTCTCTATTCGGGTGCTTCCGTCCAATGGTTCGATGCCGTTAACAACCACTTTGCAGTTTCGGGCCATTGGAACCTTTAACGATGGCAGCCAGCAGGACTTGACTAGCTCGGCGACTTGGAACTCCAGCGATCCCACCGCGGCCACAATCAGTAACTCCGCTGGCAGCGCAGGACTAGCCACGCCTGTGACCGAGGGCACGACAACGATCTCGGCCGGCACGGGTTCGCTCAGCGATTCGACTGGCTTGAGGGTGACGGCTCTGGTGCCAGGCCAAGCAAGATTCGCGTACGTCACCAACCTGTTTGATTCCACAGTTTCAATCTATTTGGTCGACGGCACCAGTGGTCAACTCACGCCTAACGGTGCTCCCCAGTTCGTAAGCCAAATGAGCACCCCAAATGCGGTCGTAGCGGACCCCTCAAGCAAATTCCTGTACGTGGCAGACAAAGGAACTTTCCACATCTTCGCCTACGCTATTGACACGACCACGGGCTTCCTGACGCCGATTGGCTCCCCGGTTTCTGTGAGTTCTCCGTTCGGCCTGGCAATGCATCCATCAGGTAAGTTCCTCTTTATGGCCAATGGTCTTAACACCGCCGCGATCTACAGTATTGACGCTACTGGTCTGCTGACTTTTTTTGGCCAGAGTGACGGCGCTGCGGGAAATGCGATTTCAGTAGCTGTGGATCCCTCGGGCAAATTCGTCTACACCGCCAACGTGAATGCCAACACCATTTCCGCCTATAGCGTTGATACCTCGACCGGAGTGCAGACCCAGATTCCAGGCTCGCCGTTCCCTGCTGGTCCGAACCCGTATTTCGTTGCAGTGCATCCGTCTGGCAACTTCCTCTATGCAGACAATGGGAATGGGCAAAGTGTCTCGGCCTATTCGCTGGATTCAATGACAGGAGCGCTGACGCAGATAGCGGGATCGCCTTTTCCGGTCGGGTCTATCCCAAAGGGAATGGCTCTCGATCCGACCGGCAAGTATGCCTTCGTGGCGAACTCCGACTCAAATAACATGTCGGGCTTCACGATTGTATCGACGACAGGAGCTCTGGAACCCATCGCAGGTTCGCCTTTTCCCACGGGTACTACCCCGGATTGGGCCATTGTCGATCCTCTGAGCAAGTTCCTCTACGTGGTTAATTTTTCGAGTAACAATATTTCCGTGTTTGCAATTGACCCTACTTCGGGATTCCTCACCAGCGTTGGGACCGTGCCAGCGGGCTCTAGCCCCATTTCAATAACGCTTGTGAAGTGAACATACAGGTCACGTTCAGGAAATTGTCGGAGCCTTGGTCTGACCGCCCTGGCGAGATGTCTCGGCTTCGCTTCCAGCAACTTCGCCTACTGCCTCTTTGCTGGGTCGACCCTTTCAACTGATAAACGCGCTTCCCGGTAACTTGGTTCTGGGGACCCATTTGCCCCGGTTGCGCCAAGCACCGCTCCGGCGTGAGAAGGTGGGGGGAGTATGATAGTGCTGCAGTGACGTGGATCTTGTTCCCTTTTTTCAAGGAAGCGGCTCGACGGCTTGTCTCTGGTCCACCATCACGTTCAGCACCTTCTGCATCATGTTGCGCACCGGCATTGAACAATTCGTTGGTTTCTGGGTTTCTGAGTCAGGCTATCGCTTGCGCATCAGGAAAGTGCGCAAGGACCAGGCATTTGTGGACTTCCTTGATCCGCGAGGCGCTCCCATCGCGCGCCCCTATATGGGAGGAGCCCCTTCGATGAAGATGGTCGCGCACTACGACGACTACAACGAGGACTTCCGAGTGGATCTGTGGGAGGAGGGCAAGGGGTTGATGCTGCATTTGGATCACGAGTACGATTACGTTCTGGACTCCGAGCAGCGCGAAGCGCTTGAACCAGCCATCAGTCGATACGAGCGGGACCGTTTTCTGGATGCGTATTACTCATTGTTTGGCCCTCTGGATCACTTTGTTCGAACAACCAAACAACCGCGGCAGGGAACTTGACTAGAGCACCCTTCCCTTGTGAACTAATGCGTTCTGGAAATCTCGGCAGGAGGAGAAGTGGATAGTGCCGATTCAGCTTTCGTGACGGTTCCACGCTTTGGCAGTTGCGGGCTAAGGGCAGGAACCGTAAGAGCGGCCGGCCTCCCAAGTTCAGCAAACCCCGCTAATGAGCTCATTCTATTGAGAATAGACAATTGAACGACAAAAACTGCCTGGTCACCGGCCGCACCTTCCAAATATTTTCGGGGCGCCCGGATTTGAACCGGGGGCCTCCTGCGCCCAAGGCAGGCGCGCTACCCAAGTTCCGCAGTCCCATCCACGGAAACAATCACGGACTCGCGAACCAACGATAGATAAAGAATCTGAATAGGAATCCTGAACCCGTTCGCGGTTCAAGAACAAAGGGTGCCAACCCGCCTTCCGCGTGGGACCAACTGTAGGACCATTAAGCGTTTCTGACCGCTCTAAATGCTACTTAGTGCTCCTGAAAATGCCTCGTAAGTTGTTGACACGCCGCTCCCTGCAGACTTGCCAAGGTTCAGGTGTCGGTTCGATTCCGATAGGCCGCTCCAGATTTCAAAGGGTTTACGCCACACCGCGGTTTTTCATATTTTCCAAAACCCCGTCAAATGATGCCTCTTGGGCCCGATCTGGTGGCATTACTCTTCCACCTCAGGGCAACGAGAATTGCCCAAATCCCGCCAGTCCATCGTCTTATGGTTTCGGCTGGACATCGTTATGATTTGCTACTGAACCTCACCACAGTTCAGATGTTGGTTCGAGTCCGATAGACCAGTCCAAGATTCTAAAGAGCTTACGTCGCCGGCCCGTTTTCCGTATTTTCCAAATAATTGCTGGAGAGGCTGGTCGGCTCTGCGGATTTCTTCACCGCGGTGCATCCTCAAACACATTGCAGGGGCAGATCGTTTGTTTCGGGCAGTTTGCGATAGTGCTGCTGGGCTGCGGTTTAGACTTGAGTGACTTTTATCTTCTTTACGACTAGCGACTTTTTCTGCCGCGCGGCGAACTTGACGGCTTTCTCGTGGTCGCTGTAGACACGGCCGAACAACTCGCCATCTCCGTACGCGATCCGAGCTAATATGAAACCAATGTATTCGGTCTGTCGTTCGTCCTAGGACCATTGAGATGGAGCGAGAAAAGTTCGTCAAATTGGTGGAGGAGGCGCTTGAGGGACTTCCAACGAGGTTCCGCAATCGAATTCACAATGTCACAGTTCTAGTAGAAAACGTGCCTCCCGAGCAGTTGCCGCGCAGATGCTCGCGTAATGCAGGGATCCTCGATTCGGACGATGCCGAGAATTTGGTGCTCGCTATCTTCGAAGGTGTAGCAACAACTAGGAAAAGCGTGTTCGACCTACCCACAGGTCCTGACCGCATCGTACTCTATCAGAAGAACATCGAGGCTGTCTGCTCCAGCGAAGACGAAATCCGAAAGGAAATACGCCTGACGATAGTCCACGAACTAGGCCACTATTTCGGGATGACCGAAGCCCAACTAGAAGATGTCTAAAACGCGCACTGGGCAATCGCAGGCCTTCGACACGTGAGGCGCCGAGCAGCCCGTTATTCCGCCACTTTCAAGCCTTCCCCTCAATCTCAAGCTTGCGAGCTTTGTGTGACGCGATTGGGCCCGCCGCCATTTTTTGGGCAAGGGAAAGCAGCATCTTCAATGCGACGGAGGGCGGCTCTTGCCAAGTGCGCTGAGACACATTCTGCATTCCTTCTTGCGCCTTCACATCTCTAGCTCGTCCATGTATATCTACATTTACTTCTGTGATTAACTGTGGTTAAATAACTTTGATTGTTCTGGTTAAGATACGGCGGGCGATGACGACTTCCGATTTGCCGACGGCTTGACGGCCGGATGAAATAGGTCTTCTTCGGTGCGGCAGCGATGCCGCGGCACAGATGCGGGGAAGGCGCAAGACTATGCCCCAAGAATCACCACAGGAATCTGTAAGTCCAAATGACACGAAGCAACACTCGATTTCGCGCAGAACGCTTCTGAGAGCAGGCATAGGCGGAGCCGGTCTGGCCGGAGCAGCCGCCATGAGCGCTGCGCTCGAGGCTTCACGCAGGGCTTTCGCAGAGGAGCCGCACTCGACACACGGCCACGTTCATCACCTCATGCCCACGGTTGTTGGTGAAGTGGATCACGAGAAGAACGGTTTTAACCCGACAGAAATTCTGACCGACTTCGATACGGGCCTGGTCGGCAAGCTGCCGAACGGACAAACTCTTCACGAATACACGGTTATTGCGCAAGACACTTTGATTGAAGTAGTTCCCGGGCTGAAGTTCACGGCCTGGACCTATAACGGCCGCATCCCCGGGCCGACGATTCGTGTGCGCCAGGGCGACCGGGTGCGCATCAAGTTCTTCAACGCCAGCGATCACGAGCACAGCGTTCATTTCCACGGCATCCATCCAGGCAATATGGACGGTGTGTTTGACGCAGCCTCGGGCGTGGTTCAACCGGGAGAGCGATACACGTATGAGTTCGATGCTGAACCGTTTGGCGTTCACCTCTACCACTGCGATACCACTCCATTGGCCAAACACATTTCAAAAGGGCTCTACGGTGCGTTCATCATCGAACCCAAGAAGGGTAGACCGAAGGTCGACCGCGAGTTTGTTATGGTGATGAGCGGGTACGACGTGGATTTCGACGGGAAGAACGACTTTTACGTCGTGAACGGCATTCCATTTCACTACGACCACGACAAAAACCCGATCAGGCTCAAGGTGGGCGAGCTGGTGCGCATCTATCTGGTGAACGTTCTGGAGTTCGATCCCATCAACTCGTTTCACCTCCACGCGAATTTCTTTCACTACTATCCAACCGGCACCAGCCTGACGCCGAGCGAGTTCACGGACACAATTTCATTGATGCAGGGTCAGCGCGGCATCTTGGAATTTCGGTACAAATATCCCGGCAAGTACATGTTCCACGCGCACAAGACCGAGTTCGCGGAACTTGGGTGGACCGGTGTATTCCAGGTGGAGGCATAGCTTATGACAACGACTGCCACGCCGGTTCCGTCAAAAAAGTCCTTTCTCAGCGGTCTCGTGCTCCTGCTCGTACCGCTTCTCCTGTTGGCTGGCGTGATTGCGCTGTTCGTGTTCACCAAGGGCGCAGGATTAAATGTCACACCCGCCGCGCCGATCGAGAGCTTGCAGTTCGAACGGACAATCCTGGGGCCCGGACGTATCGAACTTCATCTGCGGAACACCAGCCCTCAGGAAATCACCATCGCCCAGATCAACATCAACGATGCGACATGGCCGTACACGATTTCTCCCGGTAACACTATTGCGCGTCTGGGCGCCGCGGTCCTGGTTCTCCAGTATCCCTGGGTGCAAGCCGAGGCGTACGAAATAACGGTCTTCTCCAGCAATTCGATTCCGTTGAAGACCTCGATCCCGGTGGCGACGACGACCGCTACGGCGTCGGGTGACACGCTCTGGAGCTTCACGCTGATCGGCATCTATGTCGGGATAATCCCCGTGGCGCTGGGGATGTTCTGGCTGCCGACACTCAAGAGTTTCGGACCAAGCGCGATGATGTTTCTGATGTCGGCTACGGTAGGCCTTCTGGTCTATTTGGGTATTGACGCGACTACGGAAGCGCTGGAAGTCGGCGGGAAACTGGGCGATGCGTTCCAGGGCGCGGGAATAGTCGGCATTGGGATCATAGGAACGTTTCTGCTGCTGGATGTGGTTGGCCGCCAACAGATGATTGTTGGGCGAAGCGAAGCCGGACAGCGAATGACATTGGCCACGATGATTGCGGTGGGCATCGGTCTCCACAATCTAGGCGAGGGACTGGCCATTGGCGCAGCCTATGCGGTGGGCGCGGCGGCACTCGGCACTTTTTTGGTGGTCGGCTTCATTATTCAGAACATCACCGAGGGGCTTGGGATCATCGTCCCCATTTCGAAAGACAAGCCTGCAATTCGCTCGCTTGCCTTGCTGGGTTTGATTGGCGGCGGACCGTCCATTGTGGGTGCTTGGGTCGGCGGTCTGGTTTACTCCCAGCCGCTATCGGTATTGTTCCTGGCGATCGGCGCAGGAGCCGTCTTCCAGGTTGCCTATGAAATTAGCAGGCAGATGATTTGGAGGGAGATGGCAAAGCGTCACATACCGGTTACGGTCTTTGCTGGTGTCCTCACGGGAATGCTGACGCTGTACCTCACGGGAGTGGCAATCAAATAGTTAAGGATCCTTTTGAGGTGGTGTCACGCCGTTGCCAGGCAGCGGTATTAGCAGGCTTGGATCAAAAACGCGAACGTCAGCTGTAATTGAGGAGTAGGAACACTACATGCCTATTCTAAACCGGAAGTCCAGCCGAGCGCCCATGACAACATTTTTCTTGCTGTGCCCTGCGCTTCCGATCCTAGGATTCGTGATGGTTTCTGCGGGCTGGGCGCAGACTGCTACATCGGCGGCTAGTAGTGATTGCAAACGGGGCAAGCTCGATTGTCGGCAGAACATTGGATGGGAGCAAAGCAGTGTGAACGCAGACAAGGTAAAAGGGCCAAAATTGGAAGATACTCCTGCGATTCAGGACAACAGCTTCTTGGTAGAAGAGGCTTACAACCAGGAGTTTGGAGTAGTGCAGCACATTCAAACGTTTCAGCGGCTCTGGAACAGCAAGGATTGGGCCTACACGTTCACGCAGGAGTGGCCTGTCGACGCGAATCCGCGACACCAGCTCAGTTACACGCTTGTTTCGGCGCATTCCGGTGAGCACCCGGAGACCAGCGGAGGAGTCGGCGATGTTGTTCTCAATTACCGCTACCAGGCACTGGGAGGCGGCGACGCGAAGGTGGCTTTTTCTCCCAGGGTGAGCGTGCTTCTGCCCACGGGAGACTCTCGGCTTGGTCGTGGCGCGGGAGGAACGGGAGTTCAGACGCAGCTTCCTGTCAGCCTGGTGATAGCCAAGAAGCTCGTCGCGCACTGGAATGCGGGCGCGACCGTCATTCCTCACGCTCGCAACGATTCCGGAGCGAGGGCCCCCACATTCGGATATAACCTGGGCCAGAGCCTTGTATGGCTGGCGCACCCGCGTTTCAATCTGCTGCTTGAAACGGTGTTTTACCGAAACGAAGAGGTGATTGCGCCCCACACAACTCAATGGAGCAGCACGTTGCTGCTCAATCCTGGTTTTCGCTGGGCCTACAATCTCAGGAACGGATTGCAGATTGTTCCGGGATTCAGCGTACCAATTGGGATAGGGCCAAGCACTGGAGAACGGGGTATTTTCGTTTATTTGAGTCTGGAACATCCCTATCGGAAGGTTTCCAAAGGGAATCAGCACAAGAACTGATTGCAAACCGGCTGCGTTGCGCAAGAATTCCGTCCGTTCCCTCATCCGATAGAAATACCGCGATTTAGATCTTCGACTTCCCACCCCGGAGAGAGTGCCAAGACGCTCTTGCGGCTTGCCGTTGCGCGCGAGAACAGAGTCCGTGTCTCTTGACTATTTTGACTAGAATAGCTAGAATGGCTATCGGAGGTAGTGACCATGCCCCGAGACCGCGTACTTCTGGTCGATGATCAGCCGAAGATCTTGGCGTCTTACAGCCGTGCGCTTGCTAGCGCTGGATTCGAAGTCACCGAGGCGCACAGCGGCGACGAAGCTCTCCGGCGTCTTGAAAATGCTCTTTTTGATGTCGTTCTCACGGACCTTCTGGTTCCCCAAACAAGTGGTTTCGCTTTTCTGGAAAGACTGCATGCGTTTTCTCCAGAATTGCCCTTCATCGTGATGGTCGATAAACAAAGTAACGAGATCGCGGTCGAGGCCGCGGAGCTAGGAGCTCTGCAGTTGCTCGTCAAGCCGATCGGCCTCGCGTGTCTCAAGCAAACGGTCGGCCGTGCCGTGCGCATGAGACGAGCACGGCAGGACGTGGTGCCTGCCTTTCTCGCTCGACGTGGGGAAGCCCTCACGCCCATCAAGATTACGGCGACGGATGCAAAGAACCAGTTGGGGCACGTGCTGGAGACGGTCATGCAGGGCGGCGTGGTGCTCATCACCAAACATGAGACTCCCAAAGCGGCCGTGATTCCGATGGCGGAATACGAGAAGTTTTCTCGTGCGACGGAGGCCAAGCTCAACGCGTTGAGCGGCGAGTTCGACGCGCTTCTTGCGCGAATGCAGACGCCAGAAGCTCGCGCGGGAATGCAAGCGGCGTTTGACGCGACTCCAGAGCAGCTGGCCAAGGCCGCTGTAACCTTTGCGCGCAAGCGTGCCTGACCCTGCTCAAACCCCACGCATTTATGTCCTGGCCGGTGTGAACGGCGCAGGGAAGAGCAGCGTTGGCGGGGCGATGCTCGAGGAAGCCGGCGCCACGTTCTATAATCCGGACACGGCCGCGCGCGAGTTCCGCTTGAAACTCCCCGAAATCGGCCAGGAAGAAGCAAATGCATTGGCTTGGCAGGAAGGCCGCCGATTACTTGAAAGAGCCATCGACGAGCGTATGGACTTTGCCTTTGAGACCACGCTCGGTGGAAATACGATGGCTTCCTTACTTGAAAAGGCAAGCTCTGCGGGAATGGAAGTGCGAATCTGGTATGTGGGCCTGGAAAGCGCTGATTTGCACATCGCTCGTGTGCGGTCCAGGGTTGCCATGGGCGGGCACGACATCCCTGAGGCAAAGATACGTGAACGGTACGCCCGGAGCAGGATGAAGTTGATTGAACTCCTGCCCCACCTTACCGAGCTCAAGGTTTTTGACAACACCGAAGAAGGTGATCCACAAAAAGGGCAAGCTCCGTCACCCAGACTACTGCTGCACATGAAATGGGGCAAGATCGTGAGTTCAGCTGAGCTATCCCTTGTGCCGCCGTGGGCGAAGCCCATCCTTCAAGCGGCGATCAAGTTGTCCGGGAAGACGTAACAGGCCAGTGCAAGAAGTGAGGAAGCTAGGCGGCGCAATCGCCGTGGATACCTTCGAGGATTCGCGAATCGCGCTGCTGAAGGTTTCGAGGCTTTTCCATGAGCAGAGCGGCAGATCCCGGATGCAGGCTCGCCTTTCATCCGAGCAGGATCAGTCGTGATTCAGTCGAATTTGTAACGGTTCTCTATCGGTATAGGCTCGCGATGGTTGATGGTCACGGCTGGGTTCACCTGTAATGAATGCCAAAATGTGTGCTACAATGAAGACTAGTTTGTGCTACAGAATGGCAATGCTGGGAGAACAATATGAAACGTGCTGCTAAGTCTGCAAGTTCGAGAATGCGGAAAGGCACCAGCATTAGCGGTCCTGGCAAGCTCCGTGAGGTGATGGTCATCGCCGAAGAGCAAGGCTTGTTGCGCGGGGAAAGGAACCAAGTGGTCCGGGGTAGAATGCCTAAGGCCCTGGTGGCACAGGCAAAGAGGCGCACCGGAGTTGTTTCTGATACCGATCTCATCGAGCTGGCGTTGGCTAACATTGCGGTCGCTGACGACTACGCTGACTGGCTGCTCGCTCGCCGTGGCACCATCGACCGAGAGGCTGACCTTGAATTCTGAATTTCAGCGCACCCTTAGACGTCTTAAGCCCGAAAAGCACCGAACACCGCTCAAACCGCGCCCCGAATCGGAACTCGACTTCATCGAGTCCGCCGGCAGTCGGACCACCAAGCTTCTGTACGACACCACGGTTTATATCGACATTCTCCAGAACCGTTTTCCACGAAGGGGAGACGCCATGCTCCGGGCGGCCGAGGCGTGGCATTCGCCTGTAACAGAAGCGGAACTAGCGGCAACCTGCGGTCTACTTGACCCCGCACATGCGCAGACACGCGGGATCATGGAACAGGTTGTTGCGGTGATCGAACGGCGGCCAAGCCATCGCACACTCGCAACTGATTCTGAAATATGGCGTGAAGCGGGAATTCTGTCCGGTACACTCGCCCGGCTGCAGGGATACAAGAGCGACCAGCGACGCCGGGTGTTGAACGATGCCTTGCTATTCGCCACAGCTAGAAAGCATGGCTGCTCCGTGCTGACCCGCAATGTTCTTGATTTTGATTTCCTGCAACAACTCGATCCTTCCGGGAAGGTTCTGTTTTACAGATAAGCGCTTGTGTGTAAGCTTCCAACTAATCCACGCCGCCCTTCGCCAGGTTCGCCCTCACCTTGATCCACCTTCACGGTATGCTGTATAGCGAGGCACTTATGCTGGCTATTCGACTGCCGCAGTCCATTGAAAAACGACTTGAGGAGTTGGCCCGGCGCACCGGGCGCACCAAAACTTACTATGTCCGTGAAGCTATCCTCGAACACTTGGAGGATCTCGAGGACATGTATCTGGCTGAAGGCGCGCTGGAACGCATCCGTAGCGGTGAAGACCAGACCATCCCGCTGAAGGACGTCGTGAAACGTCATGGCCTACAGCGTTGAGTTGTCAGCCGAGGTTGACCGGGAACTCGACAAACTCGACGCGCAGCACAGCAAGCGCATCCTGAAGTTCCTTCATGCACGGGTTGCCAAGCTGGACGACCCACGCAGCATTGGAGAGGCGCTGCACGGCTCGCGGCTTGGGGAGTTCTGGAAATATCGCGCTTTACCGGAAATTGCTCTGCTGATCCGGCTGCTGAAGAAAACCCTTGCGCCACGGGGGATGGTGGACTGTGAAACTCGGGAGGCCCTGAGCAGCAGCCTCATCGGGCGTGGGGAAGGGGCAAGACCTTGTCGTCAACCAAAGCAGCCGCAAAGGCCAGCGCTTGCCGAATATCTTCATCCTCTAACTCTGGGTATTCGCGCATGAGTTCGGCACGGTCAGGATAAATGGCGAGTGCTTCAAGTACTCGTCAGACGGCAAGACGGGGGTCCCGGATGCGGGGCTCGCCGTTCATCCGAGCAGGATCAGTCGTGATTCGATCGAGTTTCTCCATCTGTTTTTCGCCTCTTCTAGACAGGCGCCAGCGAGTGTTTGAAAAGCTCTCCACGTGATGTGCTCTCTCACTGAGAATACCCGAACTAGGCCTCGAGAGCACCGATTTTGACAATAGAGGGAACTGCGCGCTTTTGTTTTCCATCATTTTCCAATTAAGACCCTGCCCCAAGATGCTAAGTGCCGCCGTTCCAGCGTGTTAGATTTCACTTCTCGAACCTTGCCAAGGTTCAGGTGTCGGTTCGATTCCGATAGGCCGCTCCATAAAATCAATTACTTACAGCTCAATCAGTCCCCCGCCCATTGAAGAGATAGCAAGGGTCGTAAAGCATTTTGACCGCAAGCGGCGGTTCACGTTCCTGCAAAGCGGTCTATTCCCCCTAATACTGATGAAATCCTCACCCCTTCCTTAGGACTTCCTTACAACTTGCCCTACATTCTTAGACCGCTAGGGCACGACCAGTAGTGAGCACCGCGTGAAGACTTGAGATCGACAATAGAGCACCAATGTGGGTTTTTCTCACGATCGCGTTCGCTGGGCTGGATTTCATGTTGTATGTATTGGTCCAGTTTTTTCTGGAATCAGCGCGAGAAAAGCAACTTGGGCATGGGGCTTTAGGCTTGCCGGCGAGGCGAGCAAAGTCAAGACGTGTTGTGATAATGAAACCACTGAAGCCACCGATCAAAGACAGATCGAAGGTGCAAGAATCCGTGACGCGGACAGCTGGAGCTGTCGTGTTGCTGGCCACCATGAGCAATCTCGCTTGGACGCAAGCGACACTTGGCCAAACCACAGAAATGCCTTCAACCGCTCAGGGAAATCGCCCGACGGTGCGAAACCAGGGTGATGAACTGGTCGCCGCGAGTGAACAAGATACGCCAGGCAGCCCGCCAGCAACACAGCCATCGGATCCTCAGTGGGGGTATGGTGGATTCCTCGATGCCGCCTATTTGCTGGATCTCAATCATCCGACAAATCATCTCTTCCGAAGTCGCGGAACGGCTTACAAGGTTGACGAACCTATTCTGAACATGGGCGCCGCATACCTCCGGAAAAGCGCCTCCGAGTCGTCGCGCTGGGGTCTGGAAGTGACTTTACAGGGCGGGCAGGATTCCAGGATCTTCGGGTTCTCAGCGACCGCACCAAATCTTCCCGGTTCTGAGTGGCTGCGGCACCTTGGACCAACCGACGCCTCCTTTTTAGCGCCGCTCGGGAAGGGATTAACGGTACAAGTGGGAATCTTCTCTAGTCTGATTGGCTACGACTCGTTGTACGCGAAAGACAACTTCAACCACACGCGGCCTTGGGGAGCCGACCTTACGCCGTATCTAATGATGGGTGTGAACGCGAGTTACCCGTTCTTAGAGAGGCTTACGGTAACGGTGTTCGTCGTTAATGGGTATTGGCACCTCGCCAATGCCAATCACGTCCCCAATTCGGGAGCACAAATCGCGTACAAAGTGACCGGTCATACGACTTTGAAGGAAACGGTTCTTTTTGGCCCGCATCAATCCGATACGGGATTTGAATTCTGGCGATTCCTGTGGGACAGCACTGCCGAGTGGAAGACGGACCGTGTTACCACCGCATTGGAATACCATGTCGGGACGGAAAAAGTTGCAACCTTCGGGGCTCCCCGCGCCCTTTGGATGAGCGCGCAGTTGCCCCTACACCGGGTCTTCACCAAGAACTGGAGCGCAACAGTGCGCCCGGAGGTTTATTGGGACCGCGACGGCCGCATGACCGGCGTCTCCCAAACCGTTAAGGCAAACACGACAACGCTCGAATATCGCATCCCCTATCGCCGGGCCACCACGATTGTGAGGTTGGAGCATCGTATTGACGATTCGCGCGGGCCTGGGGGCGGCTTCTTCCGTGGCGGTGAGGTGGCGCCAGGGGTTGTTGGCCTGACCCCCACACAAAATCTGTTGATCTTGGGAGTTATCGTGACATTCGACTCTCACCTTCAACCCTAGAGGAGTTGAAATCATGTTGGACATGGTATTCATCGCTGCGATCGCGTTGTTCGTCCTCATCGCAGTCGGTTACGTTCGCGCGTGCGAGAGGATAAGGGGCGCAAAATCATGAGCTTGGGCACGGCGTTCCTTCTGATTATCTGCGGGATTCTCATCGGCTACTTGCTTTACGCACTCCTGAAGGCGGAGCAGTTTTGACTATGACGGCTAATGGTTGGTTTCAAATTCTCTTTTATCTGCTGGTGATTTTGCTCCTCACCAAGCCCATAGGTGTCTTCATGACGCGGGTGTTCAATCGCGAGAAGACCTTCCTTGATGCGCTGCTGCGCCCTGTCGAAAAGCTCGTATATCGGCTGACCGGCGTTGATGAACATCGGGAAATGCGGTGGACGGAATACACAATCGCGATGCTCCTGTTTAGCGGCGTTTCCATGGCCCTTCTGTACCTGATCGAGCGCACACAGAAATGGCTCCCGTTCAACCCGCAGAAACTTCCAAATGTCGAACCCGGTCTTGCCTTCGGCACGGCGGCTTCTTTCACTACAAATACAAACTGGCAGTCGTATGTGCCGGAAACCACCATGAGTTACTTCACGCAGATGGCGGGGCTCGCGTACCACAACTTCGTCTCGGCTGCGGTCGGCATGGTGCTGGCGATCGTGGTCATTCGCGGCATCGCCCGCAGGGAAACCGATAAGCTCGGGAACTTCTGGGTGGACACTACCCGTTGCCTATTGTGGGTTTTGCTACCGTTTTGTTTAGTTGGTTCCATGTTTCTCGTTTCGCAGGGAGTGATCCAGAACTTCAAACCCTATGCCACGGTCGAGTTGCTCGAACCTCAAACGGTGCAGGTGACTAACGCGGACGGCAAGAGCAGCACCCAGCGAGTCACGCAGCAAGTGATTGCGCAAGGACCGGTCGCGTCCCAGGAAGTGATTAAGGAATTAGGCACCAACGGTGGAGGGTTTTTCAATGCGAATAGCGCGCATCCTTTTGAAAATCCCACGCCGTTGTCGAACTTTTTCGAATTGGTATTGATTTTCGCAATTCCTTCCGGCCTGACCTATACGCTTGGCCGCGTGACAGGCTCCGAACGTCATGGGTGGGCCGTTTGGGCGGCGATGGCTTTCCTGTTTCTCGCGGCCGTAACAGCGACGTACTGGGCAGAAGCCAAAGGCAATCCGCTCCTTTTGGGCACCGACCAACGCGCGCATGCCCTGCAATCCGGCGGCAACATGGAAGGGAAGGAGACCCGTTTTGGAATCGCGAACTCCGTTCTTTTCGCCGCCGCAACTACGGACGCGAGTTGCGGAGCGGTCAACAGCATGCACGATTCCTACACACCCCTTGGGGGAATGGTACCGCTGATCAACATAATGCTCGGTGAGGTGGTTTTCGGTGGCGTAGGCGCGGGCCTTTACGGGATCTTCGTTTTTATCGTCCTGGCTGTATTCATCGCGGGATTGATGGTGGGACGCACACCGGAATACTTGGGCAAGAAGATCGAATCGTACGACGTCAAAATGGCCATGCTTGCCGTTCTCATTTTGACGTTTACGATTTTAGGCTTTTCCGCATTTGCCGTCGTTAGACCTTTCGGAACGGCGGGCGTTTCCAATCCCGGACCTCACGGACTGTCGCAAATCCTTTACGCGTACGTTTCATCGGCAGGGAACAACGGTTCCGCTTTTGCCGGAATCAACGCCAATACCATGTGGTACAACACCAGCACCGGCGTTGCCCAGTTGCTCGGCCGCTTCTTCATGATCATTCCGATCATGGCCATTGCGGGAAACCTTGCGAGGAAGAAAACGGTGCCCGAATCAGCGGGGACTTTTCCCGTGACCGGCGCTTTGTTTGCCACCCTGCTGGTGTCCACCATTTTGATTGTTGGAGCGCTGACTTTCTTTCCTGCTCTAAGCCTTGGGCCAATTCTTGAACATCTGCTCATGGCCGCAGGAAAGGTCTTTTGAGGAACAATGAGTACATCTGGCCAAGTCAAATCCAAGCCCCTCGCCGACAAGAAGATTGTGGTTCGCGCGATTGTGGGTTCGATTGCAAAGCTGCATCCGCGCATCATGGTGAAAAATCCGGTCATGTTCGTTGTGGAAGTGGGCGCCCTACTGACGACCATGCAATTGGTACTGGATGCCTTGCATCACACAGGGTTATTCGGCTTCGGTCTGCAGATTACGTTGTGGTTGTGGTTCACCGTGCTTTTCGCGAACTTTGCGGAGGCCATGGCCGAGGGCCGTGGAAAGGCTCAAGCGGATACGCTGCGGAAGGCACGAGCCGAAACGCAGGCACATCGCTTGCGGGCGGATGGCTCGTTGGATGTTGTGCCAAGCTCGAAGCTGCGATCAGGCGATGTTGTTGTCGTAAGCGCCGGAGAATTTATTCCCGGCGACGGCGAAGTGATCGAAGGGGTGGCATCGGTCGACGAATCCGCGATTACCGGGGAGTCCGCTCCCGTCATTCGTGAGTCCGGTGGCGACCGCTCGGCGGTGACAGGCGGAACGCGCGTACTGTCTGACCAGATCAGAGTTCGCATCACATCGAATCCCGGTGAAACATTCTTGGACCGCATGATTAAGTTGGTCGAGGGAGCTTCGCGGCAGAAGACCCCGAATGAGATTGCGCTGAACATCCTTTTAGCCGGATTAACCATCATCTTTTTGCTCGCGGTAATCACTCTACAGCCATTCGCTATCTATTCCGGGGCGCCGCAAAGTATTTTTGTGCTCGTTTCGCTCTTGGTGTGCCTAATCCCGACCACAATCGGCGGCCTTTTGTCGGCCATCGGAATCGCAGGCATGGATCGCATGATCCAAAGAAACGTCATAGCCATGTCGGGGCGCGCTGTGGAAGCATCCGGAGACGTCGACGTGTTGCTCCTGGACAAAACCGGTACGATCACGCTGGGCAATCGCGAAGCAACGATGTTCTATCCCTGCCCAAATGTGACTGAGTCCGAGTTGGCGAATGCGGCGCAACTTGCATCTCTTGCAGACGAGACGCCCGAGGGGCGCTCCATTGTGGTACTCGCAAAGGATAAATATGGACTGCGAGGTCGCGAGTTTAGCCATCGCAATCCGATCTTCATTCCCTTTTCGGCCCAGACCCGCATGTCTGGCGTGGACCTCGACGGCCTGCAAATTCGCAAGGGCGCTCCGGAAGCGATCCTGAAACATGTCGCCGAACGCGGCCAGCAGGTCCCGAAAGAAACTCAACAGTGCGTCGCGGATATTTCTAACGGGGGCGGCACGCCGCTTCTGGTGGCGGAGAACGCCCGTATTCTGGGCGTAGTCGCGCTGACGGATATTGTCAAAGGGGGAATGCGCGAACGGTTCGAGCATCTGCGGGCGATGGGCATTCGCACCATGATGATCACTGGCGACAACCCGCTCACCGCGGCAGCCATCGCTCGGCAGGCTGGCGTGGACGATTTCCTCGCGGAGGCGCGTCCCGAAGACAAGATGGCGCTGATCAAGCGCGAGCAAGCCAAAGGCAAGCTTGTAGCCATGACCGGCGACGGCACCAACGATGCCCCGGCCCTGGCCCAGGCCGATGTTGGTGTGGCCATGAATACCGGCACGCAAGCCGCCAAGGAGGCCGGCAACATGGTCGACCTTGACTCCAACCCCACAAAGCTCATTGAGATCGTCGAAATTGGCAAGCAGTTGCTGATTACCCGAGGCGCGCTTACGACCTTTTCCGTGGCCAATGACGTCGCCAAATATTTCGCCATTATTCCGGCAATGTTCGCTGGAGCCTTTCCCCAACTGAATGCATTAAATATTATGGGCCTGGCTACGCCTCAATCCGCGATTCTCTCAGCTGTCATCTTTAACGCCGTGATCATCATCGCGCTCATTCCTTTGGCGCTTCGCGGCGTGAAATACCGGCCTGCAGGCGCGGCCGCTCTGCTGCGGCGAAACTTACTCGTGTATGGACTGGGTGGTGTCGTTGCGCCATTTGTCGGCATAAAACTGATCGATCTTCTGATCACTTATTTGCACTTTGCGTGAGACTTGCACATGAAGAACAACCTGCGAATCGCGATTCTTTTCACCCTGATTACGACCGTGCTGTTCGGCGTCATTTATCCACTGACCGTCAACGGCCTGGCACAGCTTCTGTTTCCCTCAAAGGCGAACGGAAGCTTGCTGGTTAAAGACGGTCATGTAATTGGGTCGGCGCTTCTCGGACAGCCATTTTCTTCGCCGGGATATTTTCATTCACGCCCATCGTACGCAGGAACGGGCTACGATGCAGCGCAATCCTCCGGCTCAAATCTGGGGCCGACGAACCATCAACTAATCGAGCGCGTGAAGGCTGATGTAGATAGGCTGCATGCGGAAAACCATGGCGCCCCAATTCCTATAGATCTAGTCACCGCTTCCGCCTCGGGCCTCGACCCAGAGATTTCGCTGGCAGCCGCTGAGTTCCAGATTTCTCGAGTAGCGCGCGCGCGCGGAATGAGCGAAACCGACGTTCGCTCGCTGGTCAGCAAACATACGCTAGGAAGGCAACTCGGTTTTCTGGGGGAGCCACGCGTGCGCGTTCTTGAACTCAATTTGGACCTGGACGCAGTTCATCCAGCCCCCTAAGCGTCAAGTCTTTCGGCCCGCGGCTTTGGGAGAGCCTTCACGAGGCGCCTGAAAACGGTAACCAACCCACGGCTCCGTGACGATGTATCTTGGCCGGGCGGGGTCGGATTCGACCTTCTTGCGCAATTGATTGATCACCACGCGCAAGCTGTCCGTTTCTTCGCCATAATCCGGGCCCCACACCGCCTGCAAGAGTCGGCGATGCGTCAAAGGCTTTCCCAGGTTTGCGACCAGGTGTTTGAGGACGTCATATTCTTTGGGCGTCAGGTGTACGGTCCGGTCCCGCACGCTCACTTCGCGGCTCTCGAAATCGATAGTGAGATCTTTCGATACGAACGACGGAAGTGAGTCAGTCGCTGTATTTCTCCGCAGTGCCGCTCGGATGCGCGCAAGCAACTCCTCGATTCCAAAAGGCTTGACGACATAATCGTCCGCCCCGGCATCGAGCGCCGCCACCTTGTCGCGCTCGGCATTCCGTACCGTGAGCATAATGATCGGGGCGTCGGAACCCCGCCGAATCTCGCGGCATGCCTCGATGCCTCCGATCCCCGGCATGTTCATGTCGAGCAGGATCAGGTCCGGCGGCCCCTTGCGTATCCACTCGAGAGCCTCTTCACCCGTTTTGGCCTCGGTAATTACGTAACCGCGCGCGGAGAGAGTAGAGCGCAGCACACGCCGGATCTGTGGTTCGTCGTCGACGACAAGGATGTTGGCTGCGTTCACTGCGCGTTCCTCGGGCCCCGCTCCACAGGCAAGGTGAAAGAAAAAACAGAACCATGGCCCAACTGGCTCGTCACGCTCATGCTTCCTTGTTGCGCCGCAATGATCGCCTTTGCGATGGGCAGGCCCATGCCCGTACCGCGGACGAGATACCGCTGATCTTTTCCACGATAGAATTTGTCAAAGATCATCGTCTGCTCTAAATCATCGATTCCGGGACCTCGGTCCGCGACACTGGTGGTCACGGTATCGCCTGTAAGCTCCGCTGTTATCGTGATGGGCGCGTCTTTCGGTGAATAGAGGTTCGCATTGTCGATCAATTGCCCAAGCGCTTCTTTCGCGCGTTCCAGATCGGCGCGAACCGGTGGAAGGCCGGGGGCGATGCGCACGTCCACCCTGCGTCCAGCGAGTGCGCTCTTGCAGTGCGATAGCGCAGCTCCGATGATTTCATTGACCGGAGTCGGAGCCAAGTCGAGCGAAACCTCACCCGCTTCCAGCTTAGCCATTTCGCCGGCTTCTTCGACGAGATGATTCAACCGGTCGCACTCTTCGTCGATGATCGTTAAGAGTTCGCGCGATTGCGCCGAATCCGGGTTAGGCGAGCTCAAAAGGCTTGTTACTGCTGCCTTCATTGAGGTCAGCGGCGTGCGAAAATCATGAGTGACGGAATCGAGCAGCGCGGACTTAAGACGCTCGCCTTGCCTCTCTGCCTCGGTTTGCCCGAGTTGCTCGACAGCACGGGCGCGTTCGATGGCAATGGCCACCAAAGTACTTAGGGCTTCCACCGATTGACGGGAGAGTTGTAAACCGGAAATTCCCAAGCTGCCGATGGGACGCACTCCCAGCCGCACAGGAATGAAGTACGCCGTATGCTCCGTGTCGACTGTGACTTCGTCATTCAAATAGGAGGCTTTCATTCTCTCTTCGTCCAAGTGAGCGGCGCCGAATCCAGAACGGTAAAATTTGTCTTTCTGCGGCAAGAAAAGCTCCGCCGCGCCGGCCTCAAAGCTTTCCACAATGTAATCAGGAATGGCGTTCATGAGTTGGATTACATTCCCCTCGCCCAACAATTGGCGGCTGAAACGGTAGAGACGCTCGACTTCCCGCCTTCGCTGATGAGCTTCATCCGCCTCTTTGCGAATGCGAGAGGAAAGCTGGCTTCCGGTAATCGACGTGATTAGAAAAGCGAACAGCGCGACCCAATTCTGAGGGTCCACCACCGTGAACGTTCCTACTGGCGGCAAGAAGAAATAGTTAAACGAAAGCATCGCCAGGACGGACATGAACACCGATACGGCCATTCCCCACACTGCGGAAACTGCTAGAATGGCCAGCAGAAAAGACAATGCCACTGTCGTTTGGTTTACACGTAAGACATGACGATAGAAAACGATGATACCGGCGAGTACAACCAGGGACGCCGCCACTCCCGCAATGCGCCCTCCCAGGAGTCTCTGCATCGGTACATTCTATCTTAAGGCGCAGGCTTGACGGGGAGATAGCCTTGCCAAAGAAGCCCGAAGAATGGCTGGAAATCGCCTCACCGCCGGAAAAGACACGGGGAGTTTTTAAGCTTTTCCTCGGCTATGCGCCTGGTGTCGGGAAGACCTTCAGCATGTTAAGTGAAGCTCTGCGGAGGCGCGGCCGTGGCGAGGATGTAGTCATCGGTTTCATCGAAACCCACGGACGCAAAGGTGTTGAAGAACTTGCCGAGCAGATGGAATCCGTTCCCCGCAGGAAAATCGAGTACAAAGGCACAATTTTTGAAGAAATGGATGTTGATGCGATTCTCGCGCGTCATCCTCAAGTCGTGCTCGTAGATGAACTCGCGCATACCAACATTCCTGGAAGCAAGCGCCGCAAACGATATGAGGATGTGCAAGAACTTCTGGCGGCAAAAATCGACGTGATCTCGACTCTAAATATTCAGCATATCGAAAGTATTGCGCCGGTCGTCCGCTCCATCACCGGGATCGTCGTACGCGAGACGGTGCCTGATTGGGTGCCGCTCACAGCCTCCGAAACAGTCATGGTCGATTTGACGCCGGAAGCCCTGCAGAACCGTATGAAGCGCGGCGATGTTTACAGTACTGAAAAGGTCGAACGTTCGCTGAAGAACTTCTTTCGCCGGGGGAATTTGATTGCTTTGCGCGAGTTGGCCCTGCGCCAGGTAGCCGAGCAGGTCGACCGTAGCCTCGAATCCTACATGGAGGCGCAGGACATCCGCAAGAATTGGGGTGTCCGAGAACGCATGGCCGTGTGCGTTTCCTCGAATCCCGCCGGGCAGTATCTCATCGCCCGCGGCGCAAGAATGGCGCGGCGCATGGACGCGGAATTGTATGTCGTCCACATCGACCGCGAGTTTGGACCAAAGGAGTCCAATCAGAGTGCCTTGACGGCTAACTTGCGCTTTGCCGAAAGCCTGGGCGCTAAAGTCGTTCGTCTGAAGGCAAAGAGCGTTGCGGACGCAGTTGCGGACTTTGTCCGCTCCAAGCACATTACTCAGGTTATTTTCGGCCGGGCACCTGTGCGTGATTGGCGAAAATACCTATACCTCTCGGCGGTCCACCGCTTCTTGCGCGAATCTCCTGCCGTCGACGTCCACATCGTGACCCAAGAAGCGGAGGATTGAGAATTCTTTAGTCCGGGGATTCTTTTACCTTTAGCTGGTTCTGTAAGTTGACCCACGGTTCCCTGCAGAATTGCCAAGGTTCAAGCGCATTGTGCAAATGTGTTCGCGAGCATCGCCACCCGGAGATCTCTTCCCGAGTTTTCCTCAGGTTTGCGAAATTCCAGTGAAATATTTATCCAACTACCGTTAGAATCGAGCCGTTGCCATTCTTTCAAATGAAAAAAATCATTATCGCCGTCGGCAGCAAGCGCGGTCCGAAGCTCAATGCTGTCATGGAAGCGCTCCAGTCCTTTTCAGCAGCTCTCGCTCAGGACTCTGAATTCGAAATAGTTGGCGTGGAAGTGGAGAGCGGCGTCAGCCACACGCCTGCGTCCCGCGATGAATTGATGCGCGGCGCTCGCCAGCGTTCGGAAGCTTTGCAGGAAATCGCGCTCCAGCGTGGGGCTGCCTGGCAATATTTCGTTGGCCTGGAAGGCGGGCTCGATGTCGTGCAGGAAGGCGAGTCAACGGACGAGGCTCCGCCTCCTTCGGTTTTGCTGAACGGCCAGCGCCGCGTCTTTCTGGAAAGCTGGGCTTACGTCTCCGATGGCGCGCGAGGCCATTACGGGCGCTCCGGCAGCATTGAGCTCCCTGAAGCTTTGGCTCACGAAGTTCTCGAAAATGGCGTCGAGCTTGCCGTAGCCATCGACCGCTTTGCCGGCGCTGTTGGGATCCGTGATGCGCAAGGCGCCTGGGGCGTGCTCTCGAACAATTTCATCAGCCGGCAGGAGGCCTTTCGAGTTGCCGTGGTCGCTGCGTTTGCGCCATTCTATAATTCAAGGATGTATCGCATCCAAGCCGCTGGCGCGTCAAATTCGTTAGGGTAAATTTGCGGCCGATATCGGATAATAACGTCAAAGAACGAACTTCTTTGCCGAACACTGAGTATTGAAAACGGATAACTGGTCTTAAGGGAGCGACCGTGGACATCGTCAAAGGCAATATGGGCTGGATCGAAGTCGTCGTGGGCCCGATGTTTTCCGGCAAAAGCGAAGAGCTAATCCGCCGCCTGCGCCGCGCGGAGATCGCGCGCCAGCGCGTGCAGATCTTCAAGCCGGCCATCGACGCCCGCTACACCGCCAACGAAATCGTGTCCCATTCCGGCCTCGGCATTCCATCGGACAACGTCTTGAAAGCCGCCGACATCATGGAAAAATTGTCGCCGCGCACCGAAGTCATCGGCATCGACGAAGCGCAGTTCCTTGGCGATGAGGTCGTCGACGTTTGTACCAAACTCGCCAATCTCGGCAAGCGTGTTATCGTCGCCGGCCTTGACACCGATTACCGCGGCCGCCCGTTCGAACCCATGCCGCGCCTTCTCGCCATCGCTGAAGAAATCACCAAGCTGCTCGCGATTTGTGTCCGCTGCGGCAATCCCGCGGTTCACACGCAGCGCCTGGTCGAAAGCGAGGAGCTGATCGTCGTCGGCGCCATGGGCGCCTATGAGGCTCGCTGCCGCCGCTGCTTCGAGCCCAATCCGGCCCTCGCCCAGGAAAAGAAGGACGGTCCGCAGCTCATCTCTCGCAACCGCACCGCCACGGCGGGCGGCAGCTAATCTCTTCCCCTCGGAGCATCATTGCCTTTCCGTTGACATTCATCGCTGTCATCGCTTGAGATAGCTGGCACATTCCGTCAAACTGGCTTGACCGAAATCCTCCTGGATCGAGCTAGCTCGCACCCATGATTATCGAATCCAAAGCACCGACCCGCGTCGACTTCGCCGGGGGAACGCTCGACATCTGGCCGCTTTATCTATTTCACCCGGGCGCCGTCACCGTCAACGCCGCGATTTCGCTCTACGCATCCTGTGTCATTGAAACGCAAGATCCGGGCGACAACCGCATTAAGCTGGTTTCCCGCGACATTAAGTGCGAAGAAAGCTTCGCCTCCTTCGCCGCCTTGGTAAAAGCCAAGCGCTACCGCCTCCCGCTCCTCGCGGAAATCGCCAAATTCTTCCATCCGCAGGGCGGCTTCACCCTCACTACCGATTCGGAAGCTCCCGCTGGCGCGGGCATCGGCGGCTCCAGCGCCATGGCCGTAGCCATTTGCGCCGCCCTCGACCGCTTCACCGGGGCGGGGAAGAGCAAGGTCGACTGGATCCACATCAGCCGCGACGCAGAAGCCATCGTCATCAATGTTCCCACTGGCACCCAGGATCATTACCCTCCCGCCTTCGGTGGTGCCGCGGCCATCGAACTTCCCCCGGGCGGCGAACACCGCGTTGAATTGCGCGTCAATCTTGACGAACTCGAGCGCCGCGTAGTCGTCGCCTACACCGGCAAGCCGCGCCAGCATGGCATCAACAATTGGGAAGTGTTCAAGGCGCATATCGGCGGCAAGCGTGCGGTGCAAAACAGCCTCGAGCGCATTTCCGAAGTGGCCCAGGAAATGCGCATAGCCATGGAAAAACCCGATTGGCAGGAGGCCGGCCGCCTCATGCGCGAGGAATGGTCCTTCCGCAAGCGAAATTTGCCCACCATCTCGACGAAGACCATTGACCGCGTCATCGACAATGCCCGCCGCAATGGCGCGCTGGCCGGCAAAGTCTGCGGAGCCGGCGGCGGCGGCTGCGTTGTCCTTTTGATTGAACCAGATGCCCGCGACCGCGTGGAAAACACCATTCATGAAGCTGGCGCCGAAGTGCTGCCCATGACCATCGACCGCCAGGGTGTCCAAGTCGTATCTCGCTAGAAATTCGTCCGAATCCCCCGTCCAGCCGTACAGTTCAGCCCCAAACGAGGACAGGTAAGGAAGAGGCATCCCCTTCCCATGCAGGCACCTGTTCACGGGCCTCCCGGCATCGTAGAATAGTGTATGCGGGGCCCCTCTTCGGTCCAGGGTCCGCTGTGCGTAACAATGATCTGGCTCGCCTTATCACTGACGCTCTTTCTCTTCGCTGATGCGGACGTTCCCCGCGTCAACAGCCTTCGTCCGCCCGCGAACTCTTCTCCCAGTTTCCCCGCGGACGATGAGATCCCTCTTTTCCCGAACGCGGGCGCATCGTCTGACGGCACGCAGCCCCAGAGCCAATCGCAGTCGAAAGCTGCGCCTCCCGCGAAGAACCCTAACGCCACGCTCCAGGAGAACTCAAAGCTGAACCTCATTCGCTATGTCTCCGGTGAATTTGCCAAAGCCGTCAAACCACTGCCGGCGGGCAAGGAAGGCGTCCATGTCAGCGTCGGCAAGCCGCTGGAGGCCGAGATGCTGGACCGCGCCGTCGCCTCGCACGGCCCGGCAGTGAATACCGGCGATAGCGTGCAGATCACCAAGCTGGAATTCCATGACCATCAGATCATCGTTGATGTAAACGGCGGTGGCCGCGGCAAGAGGCACTGGCGCGATCATATCCAAATCGGTATGGGTGGGGGTTATCCCACCATGCAGCCGGCCTCTAGGCAGGATCAGGGCCCGCCAGGGATGCAGCCGGGCATGGGTAGTACGATTTTCCTGGATTTCAACAAGCCCGTTCCCGACCTGACGCCGGATGAGTTAAAGCAGCTCCTGACTCCGTTTCTCAATTTTTCCAAGGAGCGCTCCGCGGCCGTGCAGTGGTTTGATACGCTTCCGCCGGAAATGAAGAAAGCCATTCAGGACCGCAGGCCCGTGGTAGGCATGGACCGCGAAGAGCTGATCGCGGCTATCGGCAAGCCCGACCACAAAGTGCGCGAGCGTGATTCCGACGGCAACGACATCGAAGACTGGATTTACGGCCAGCCGCCCTCAAAGACCGTCTTCGTGCGCTTCCAAGGTGACCACGTCACCTCGATCAAACAATTCCCGCAGTAAGACACAGCAATAGCGATTCATTCCCGCGGTTCCATGGCAGGGGGCCACTCCGAGACGGCAATTCTTCCATCAGATTGGCGTTCCAGTGTCGGGGCGTATAGCCCAAGCTGCTGCCTTCTCCACCACGTACCGTGCGCTCGCTTTTCCTCTGGCGTCGTAAACCAATACTGCCAGACCACCGCGCGTATTTGCCGCGGCGGAGCATGCGGGAACGGATTCCCCGAAAAAAGCAGCAGCACATCGGTATCTCCGCGGAGCAAACTCTCCTCTGTCCGCACCACGATTGGCTCCTGCCGCCACGAACTCAGCGACGCAAACCACAAATTCCAATCGAACCGCGGCTGATACGGCGCGTAAATCCTCGGCGCCTTGCTTGGGTCTTGCGGCTTGAAACGGAAGGGATACACGAGCCAGGTTTGTCCGTCGTCGGAACCCTGGAACTCGATTTCATAGCGCCCGCGCGTCATCATGGCGAACAGCCCATAGCGGTTCGCGATGCGAAACGGCTCCAGCGCGGAGACCGGTGTCGTCGGAAGCCGCCACGGCCGCACCATCCATACCAGCTGGGCAAGCGTCGCATAGAAAATCCAAGCGAGCATTACCGCCGCCGCGGCGATCTTCAACGCGGAGAACTGTGCCCGTAGTCTCGTTCGCCATTTGTCTTCGGGAGCCAGTGCGGCAAGAGGTTTAGCCTCTTTCGTGGCGAGGTAACTCTTTTTCATGAACCACGGCAGGAAGGGCAACACAACTTGGTCGTCCAGCAGCAAAATCCCCAGAGCCAGCACCAGGTAATTCAGGAACGTGTAGTTCGCCGAGAGAATGATCCCGATCTGCCAAGGCGTCACAATGAGAAAACACAAGTTTCGCAATCGCCGCGGCAGGAACATCATCCATACCAGCCCTAGCTCCAGAACGAGCGTTCCCAAGGCTGTCGCCGCATGAAACCAGTGCGGCCAATGCTGCATATACCAGCCGATCCACGTCGGCAGCGGGCCGTTCTGGTAATATTCGTCGAGCGCCGTGAAATTGCGCCATTGCGGATCGCCGCCCATGATCTTCGCTACGCCCGATTCAAAGTAAATCCGGAAGCATTCCCACACCAGCAGGAACAAGCTTGCGCGCGATGGCTTGCTTTCTTCACCCCACCTCGGCCGGAATCCCGCGGGCGCGAGGAACAGGGAAATGAAACCCGCTTCCAGAAGCATTCCGTCCGACTGATAAGCCGAAAAATCTTGCGCCGCGCTGACGAACGAAAGAAAGCACACAAAACAAATCGCAAGCATGCCCCGCGGCCACAAATTCAATACCAGCAGTACCGAAGCGATCATTCCTGCCCAGCAAATTCCAGTAAGCATGTGCGGACCGCTCGATAGCCACAGCACCGTCGGCGCGTACCAGTAAGCTGCGTGTCCAAAGCGTTCCGCGAGTGCTTCGAGGTATTCGCCGGCAGGAAGAATTCCGGGTGGCCCGATCAATCCGCGAATTTGCGGCAGTAGAGAGAAAAATGCCGAATAGTAAATCAAGCCAAGCGCGCGCAGAAAAATCCACCGCGGAAGCAAGCGGCTGGAGGCGCCATGTTCGGGGTCAAACAGCCATCGCAATACGGACGCAGGTGACCAGCCGCTCATCAGCGGCCATTATAACGGCCCAATGTTGGCCATGCGTCAGTTTCTCAACGCGCCGGGCCAGCTCCCGATAAACGCGGTATCGGACACTGGGTCACAGAGATGAACACAGGTTAGTCACTGCAGTTTGGAGAGGCACTTCAGAGGGGCTTTGTCGGAACAAGAGTTTGCCTTCTGGGTTAATTCAATTGAAGAATCGCCCCGACATGTTAGTTGCGCGAAGCCCAGGCAGCGGAATTGATCGCGCCGTCCATTTCTTCAGTATCGAAGTTACGCGCTGTTTGAGGCTGCGCAAGGCCGGATTCCAGTGGCGAGATTCTCTCACAATAAACGTTAGGTGGGCCTGCAAGTAATCCGCTTCGGTGCAGATTTTTAATTTCGTTCTCAATGGTTGCTCCTGCAACGGAAAACTTGCTCCAGGCCAAAACAGCTTTTCGCGAACAACAATCTTTCGTTGAAAAAAAACGCCGGCCTCAGTCCCGACGCTCTGTGACTGTCTGTGTTGCACCTGACGGCACGGCTGCGTGCAGTCCTCCACCGAACCCTTGCTTTATGAGTTTGAAAATTGTGCGCCGATTTTCGAGAATCGCTTTCAGCCAGGCGAAGCGGCCCATTTGCGGAAAGTAAATTCCCCGGAAGCAGAGGCGTGCGATAAGGATGTTGATGCGATAACCCAGGGGTTTGTGGTTCAGGGAATCCACCGCCTTTTCGATGGCCTCCGGACTGTAAGAGCTGGCCCACCCAATGCGTACTTCTTTGTGAGCCTCGTCGATGCTCATCTTCAGCGGCGTGTGGGCCATCGCAAAGGGAACAAATTCTTGCCAGTGCTTCGGGCGGGTCAGCCGCCCGGCGGCTTCCAGCCTTTTGTACAGGGGCGTCGCAGGCAGTGGGGTCATCAAGCCAAAGATAGGCAGCCCCGGAGGCCAAGTGCGAATTTGATTCAGAGTTCGCTCCGCAACGCCGGGCGTGTCATTGTCCATGCCAAAGATAAACGAGGTGATAGCAAAAACGTTGCGCCGGGCGAGCCGGTCGAGCACCACGGCATACTCGCCTGGCTTGTTGAAGCCTTTGTTTACGTCCGCAAGGTTGGCCGGATCGATGGATTCCATACCAATGAAGATCCACTTGCCGCCCGAAGCCGCGATCAGATCAACGAGCTCCTCGTCGCGCAGCAGATTGGCGCTGATCTGGGCGACCCAATGCACCTGTGCGTTAGCGGCAATGATGTCTCGCAGCAATGATTTTGTGCGCTTTACGTTGATGGCAAAATTGTCGTCGATGAAAAACACGGCAATCTGGCCGCGCTCCTCGCGGGCGCGCGCTTTCAGCAGCAAGAGTTCGTTCACCACGCTTTCATTGGTACGAAAGCGGATGGAGTCGCCAAAAAATCCCGTGACGGTGCAAAACTCGCATCCGTAGGGGCAGCCCCGCCCGGACTCCACGGGAATAATGCGAAAGGTTCCCCAGCCAGCGCCCACGCGCTTGAGCAGCGGATGCAGCGTGGCCGGGAGCAAATTGAATTGGTCCAGCTTGATTTTATCCCAGGGAATCTCCGGATAGGGTTGCAGCGATGGTTTGCGCTCTTGGCCAAAGTCGTCGACTGGCGCGTAGACATCCTTGAGCGTGCCCCGCACGGCATCTTCGACGATTTTGGGCCATGTCTCATCAGCTTCGCCAAGAGCAACCGCGTCGGCATGGCGCGAGCCGCCGTCGCGCCCGAGGGCCTCATCGGCCATTTCCGTGACGTGAGGGCCGCCCATTACGACCTTTACTCCCACGCCGCGCACTGCGTCTGCCATGCGATAGGCCTTGGCGATCATCCTGGTCATCGCGCCGATGCCGACCAGTCCGATATTTTGTTCACGCACGTAGCGTGCAATGCTTTCTTCATCCATGGGCTGGGCGTTGCCGTCAATCAGGACTACTTCGTGGCCGGACGGAGTCAGTGCCTGGAGGAGAAACATCCAAAGATGCGGCATGAAATTGCGGGTCACACCGTTATCTGGGTTGTACAGTAGAATTTTCATTAAGAGAAGATTCCCATTTTAGAAACAGGACAGGAGGGACTGCCCACGTTCTGATGGCCAATAAGAGTTGACACAGTTTTACAAAGGCTGGGCGCATGGAGTATGAGCCACCAAGGAACGCACGACTGTTCAAAATTGCACACCACTTTGGCGTGGGTCAGTGTCCACCTCCGTCCTCTTTGAGGACACCTGCGGCAACCTCATCAACCTCGTTCAGCCGGCAGTCTAACCCCGTGGATGAGAGCGTTTCGCCAAACGTTCTTACCTTTGCATTTCCACGCCGTCAGGTGTATGTTTCGACTTCCCCGGCGAGCAAGCGCAATCGCCGTGCTAGCCCTCAGTTTACCTTCGAACTTCTAATTCCTGGAGGCCCTTCATGTTCCACCGCATCAGCACTTTGACGAAATTCCTCGCTGCGTTGTCGTTCTTGTTGGGAATGCAGCCGGCCATCGCGCAAACTGCTAATCAGGTCACACAAACTCCACCCGTCCAGCTAGGTACTTCCGGTGGTAACATCCACGACGCCAGCAGAAGGTTTTGCTGTTCCGGCACGCTCGGTTCGCTGGTAACCAAGGGCGGCGTGCAATACATCCTCAGCAACAATCACGTCCTGGCTGATGCGGACGCAGCCACCGTAGGTGATGCCATCAGCCAGCCCGGCCTCGTGGATGTCGGCTGCAACGCCAGCCTAGCTCAAACGGTTGCGACGTTTTCCGAAGCCATCCCCCTTGGCAACGCCAATGTGGACGCGGCCCTCGCGCAAGTCGTCGTTGACCAAGTAGATTCCTCGGGCGCCATCCTGGAAATCGGTAATCCCGCCAGCACGATCGCTCCCGATGACGGCACGGCTGTTGGCCGTCAGGTGGCGAAGAGTGGACGCACAACAGGCCTCACCTGTGCCGCCATCTCCTCCGTCAGCACGAACGTCAAAGTGCAGTATCAGCGCGGTTGCGGCAAAGGCAAGAAGTTCGTCGTCTCCTACGCCAATCAGGTGCTTATCAACGGCAGCTCGTTCAGCGCGGGTGGCGATTCCGGCTCTCTGATCGTGACCGCGGACACAGTTCAGCCCATCGCCCTTCTCTTCGCCGGCAGCAGTACCTCTACCGTTGGGAACCGCATTTCTGATGTCACCTCTGCTTTGGGCATCAACTTTGTCGGCCCCGCCAACGCAACTCCCACTCTTAAGTGCCCCGCCCCGGCAGCTGGCGCCATTGCCCCGACCGTACCGCGCGCGGCCACTTCACCCGCCAGTTTTACTCGCGCTGTAGCAGCCAAAGAGCGACATGCAGATCGCCTCATGCTCGATGAAGCCGTTCTCGGCGTCGGCGTAGGGGTGAGTTCTGAGGATCCCTCCGAAGCTGCTGTCGTGATCTATCTGGAAGAGGGCCGTTCGCACGCTCCCCTTCCTACGGACCTCGATGGAGTCCGCACTAAGATCATTCGCACTGACTCGTTTCGTGCCTTCGGCTGGAACGAGCCTCTGCAGCGTAGCTGCACGATCCAGTAACTTTTGAAAACTGCTCAGGGTCGTTCGGGGCTCGCCTTTCGTTTATGCGTGTCGAAGCCATTGCTATACCCTTAGCGTCTGGTCACGGTGCGGGCCCTCGACTTCAAATCAATTCTTAGATCTTTCTAAATGACTTGGTTTCCCCGCGTGGTTTCCCCGCGTTGACTTTTGTCTCCGCAACCCCTAGCATTTTCTGTTCACCCGCGGCCGTCACTTGCTCCTGCACAGCCGCTATTTTCGGACACTCCATCGGAGGAAGAATGCCCATTAAGGTTGGCATCAACGGCTTCGGCCGCATCGGTCGCAACATTATGCGCACTGCGCTCGACGATAAGGACATCCAGTTCGTCGCCGTCAATGACGTCACCGACGCGAAAACTCTCGCGCACCTTTTGAAATACGACTCCGTCCTCGGCAATCTGCCCCACAAGGTCACCCATACCGATGACACCATCGCCGTCGAAGGCAAGAGCTTCAAGGTTTTCAAGACCAAGGATCCCGCCGAAATCAATTGGGCCTCCGTCGGAGCGGATATCGTCGTCGAATCCACCGGCCTCTTCACCAAAGGCCCCGACGCAAAAAAGCATCTCCGCGCGCCCGTCAAAAAAGTCATCATCTCCGCGCCCGCCGATGGTCCCGACGCCACGTTCGTTCTCGGCGTCAACGACAAGACCTACAATCCTGCGTCCCACCACGTCATTTCCAACGCTTCCTGCACCACCAACTGCCTCGCGCCCGTCGCCAAAGTTCTCCAGGAAACCTTCGGCATCCACAGCGGCACCATGACCACCATCCACTCCTACACCAACGATCAAAAACTCCTCGACTTGCCGCATAAGGATCTCCGCCGCGCGCGTGCCGCGGCCATCAACATGATTCCCAGCTCCACCGGCGCCGCCAAAGCCCTGCACCTCGTTATTCCTGAACTGAAGGGCAAACTCGACGGTTATGCCATGCGCGTCCCCACCCCCAATGTCAGCGTCGTCGACCTCACCGTTTTCGTCGATAAGCCAGCAACCAAAGAATCCGTCAACGCCGCCCTAAAAGCCGCCGCAAACGGTCCCATGAAAGGCATTCTCGGTTACACGGAAGAGGAACTCGTCTCCGCCGACTTCAAGGGGAATTCCAATTCCTCCATTGTCGACGCTGAATACACCAAAGTTGTCGGCGACCGCTGCGTAAAAGTTCTGGCTTGGTACGACAACGAGTGGGGCTACTCCTGCCGTTGCCGCGACCTCATCAAGCTCCTGGCCTCCAAGTTCTAGGGGGAATTGGTTGGCTGTGTGGTTCTTGGCGAGGGTTCAGTTTTCTCGGCACTAGTCATTCGCCGCTCTCTCAAACTATGAACAAGCTCACCATCAACGATCTCGACCTTCGCGGCAAGCGCGTCTTCATCCGCGTGGACTTCAACGTTCCGCTCAAAGACGGCATCGTCACGGACGACACTCGCGTCCGCGAAACGCTGCCTACAATTCGCCTCGCTATTCAGAAAGGCGCTCGCGTCGTGCTCGCCTCGCATCTCGGCCGCCCCAAAGGCGGCCCGGATCTGAAATATTCCATGAGGCCAGCCGCGAAAAAGCTGGAAGAGCTTCTCGGTGGCCCTGTGGCGTTTGCGCTGGATTGCGTCGGCCCCGGCGCCGAAGGCCAGAGCAAGGCCTTGCGCGACGGTGAAGTTCTCGTTCTGGAAAATGTCCGCTTCCATCCCGAGGAAGAAAAAAACGACGAAGCTTTTTCCAAACAGCTCGCCGCCCTCTGCGACGGCATTTTTATCTGCGACGCTTTCGGCTCGGCGCATCGCGCGCACGCTTCCGTTGTCGGCATCACGCGCTTCGTCCAGCAAGCCGCCGCCGGCCTGCTCATGGAAAAAGAGCTGGCCTATCTCGGCAAAGCGGTAACGAATCCCGCGCGTCCTTTCGTCGCCATTCTTGGCGGCGCCAAAGTCAGCGACAAAATCGAAGTCGTCGAAAATCTCATGAAAATCGCCGACGCCATGCTCATCGGTGGTGGAATGGCCTACACGTTTCTCAAGGCCGAAGGCCAGCCCATCGGCAAATCCCTCGTCGAAGATGACAAGCTGGATCTCGCCAAGCGTCTTCGCGCCGAAGCTCAGCAGAAAAAATTCGCTTTGCTTCTTCCCGTCGATCACGTCGTTGGCGCCGAGTTCAAAGCCGACACCGCCACGAAAACGGTTTCCGTTTCCGCCACGCCCGAAGGCTGGATGGGTCTCGATATCGGCCCGAAAACGATCGACACCTATCGACAGAAAATTGCCAGCGCCAAAACCATCGTCTGGAACGGCCCAATGGGTGTCTTCGAAATGCCGGCTTTCGCCAAAGGCACTCTCGAAGTAGCTAAAGCCGTCGCCGCGGCTACCGGCAGTGGCGCCACTTCCATTGTCGGCGGCGGTGATTCCGTCGCCGCCGTCCATCAGTCCGGGGTCGCGGGCAAAATCTCGCACATCTCCACCGGCGGCGGCGCCTCCCTCGAATTTCTCGGCGGACGCAAACTTCCCGGCGTCGAAGCCCTCACCAACAAATGACCGCCTGTCTTCTCTGCGAACCCCCGGAGTTCTCAGCGTCTCTGCGTTATCTTTTTCCTTTTTTTCTTCGGAGGCTCACATGCGACGCCGGGTAATCGCTGGCAACTGGAAAATGTACAAAACGCTCGCCGATACCCGCGCGTTTTTCTCCTCCTTCCCCCCGCTCGTTTCGAACGCAAAACACTGCGACATTGTCGTCGCCCCGCCTTTCACCGCGATCTCGACCGCTGTCGAAGCCGCGAAAGGGTCCAGCGTCGCCATCGCCGGCCAGAACGTTTCCTGGAGCAAGGAAGGCGCCTTCACCGGTGAAGTTTCGGCTCCCATGCTCGCCGAAGCCGGCTGCCGCTACGTCATCATCGGCCACTCCGAGCGCCGCCAGCTTTTTCGCGAAAGCGACGACAATGTCGCCAAGAAAACCTTGATGGCCCTCGAAAGCGGCCTCACCCCCATCGTCTGCCTGGGAGAAACCCAGGAAGAACGCGACGCCGACCTCGCCAAAGAAGTTCTCACCCGCCAGTTCAACGGCGGCCCTGGCGCGTTGACCCCGGACGAGTTCTCCCGTATTCTCATTGCATACGAGCCTGTTTGGGCCATCGGCACGGGTCGCACCGCGACCCCGGAAATTGCCGCCGAAGCGCATCGGCTTCTTCGGCGGTGCGCGGGACAAACGTTCTCTGTCCCTCTCGCCTCTGCCCTGCGGATTCTCTATGGCGGCAGCGTCAAGCCTGACAATATTCAGGGATTGATGGCGCAGGAAGAATTGGACGGCGCGCTCGTGGGCGGCGCAAGCCTCGACCCGAAGTCGTTTGCTGCGATTGTAAATTTCAAGTAGCGCTGGCTCACGGTCAGTGATTCTGGTTTTATTGATGGAAGGGAAGTATGGAAACAAAAACTGCAATGAAGTGGGCGTTCGCCCTGCTTGTCGGCTTCGGAATAATTGCCCTCGGCTTCCGCTTTGCTGGATGGCTGCTCTCAAGCTTTTTCGTCTTGAATTGCCTCGTGCTCATCATCGTGGTGTTGCTCCAGAGCGGCAAGGCCGCGGACCTCGCTGGCGCCTTCGGCGGAGCGGGCAGCCAGACCGCTTTTGGACCGCGCGGTGCGGCCAACGTTCTATCGAAGGCCACCACGTGGTGCGCCGTCATGTTCATGCTGTGCGCTTTTGCCATGGTCTTGCGCACCGATAAAGCCGTCGGCACAGGCAGCTCGATCCTCGAGAAGGTTTCTCAGCCCGCGCCAAAACCGGCGCCGATAACAACCCCAGTTGCCCCTGCCACTACTCCGGCAACCACACCCGCGACAACGCCGGCAACGTCGCAGCCCAATTCCCAGCCTGCTTCTCAGCCTCCCGCGACCTCGACGCCATCCACGTCGCAGCCTGGGACGAAACCGGCCTCTCCACCGCCGGCGTCTTCACAACCGGCTCCAACGCAGCCGAAAAAACCGTAACGAGCATTCCTAGAGGCGGCTTTATGCCGCCAGCTCGTTTCTCCCAATTCCAAGGCGCTCATTTGACACCCTGCAGTATTGCCTTTACGATGGTTCTCATCGCGGTCGTGGCGGAACTGGCAGACGCACTAGCTTGAGGTGCTAGCGCCGCAAGGCGTGGAGGTTCGAGTCCTCTCGACCGCACCAAAATTTTCCGCACTCAATCGTTTATCCATGTTCAGACTCAATGCGATCCTCGCCTGTACGCTTGGTTTTGCGATCCTGCTCTCCGCTCCTGCCAGCAAAGCCCAATCCGTCGCGAGTCCTGCCGCTCCAGACAAGAATTCGCCTGAAAAAGTCATCATCGACACGGACATCGGCGACGACATTGACGACGCCTTCGCCGTCGCTCTTGCTCTCCGCAGCCCCGAACTCCAAATCCTCGGCATCACCACCACTTTTGGCGACACGGAAACCCGCGCCAAGGTTCTTGACCGCTTTCTCGCCGAAGCTGGCCGCCAGGACGTTCCCGTAGCCGCCGGCACGCCCACTCCGCCAAAAGGCACGTTCACCCAGCGTCGTTACGCCGAGAACAACCGCTTCGCCAAGCCGTCCCATCCCGACGCCGTCGCCTTCCTCCTCGACCAGATCCGCCGCAACCCGGGCCAAATCACGCTGATCGCTATCGGCCCGCTGATGAACGTCGGCGCCGCCATCGACAAAGACCCCGCCACGTTCCGCAAGCTCAAGCGCGTCATTTTGATGGGCGGCTCCATCAAGCGCGGGTACGGCGATCTCGGCTTCGGCCCTCCCACACCTCCGGAGCCTGAGTGGAACATCCTCAATGACATTCCTTCCGCCCAGAAACTGTTCGCCGCTGGCGTGCCACTCTTCGTCATGCCCCTCGACGCTACCCAGCTCAAGCTCGACGAAGTTAAGCGCGCATTCCTCTTCAGCCAGGGCACTCCGCTCACAGACGCGCTCACGCTCCTCTACCACCAGTGGGGCCAGCAAACGCCGACGCTCTTCGACCCTATGACCATCGCCTTCCTCGTCAATCCCGCCCTTTGCCCGGTCCAACCGATGCATATTCGCGTTGATGACAAAGGTTTTTCGCGCGCCGACCCGGGCCCCTCCAGCGCGCCCAATCCCCCCAACGCCCAAGTCTGCCTTGACTCCAACCCCGAAGCCTTCTTCCGCTTCCTCCTCCCCCGCCTTGCCCATCCGTAGATTAACTTATTGGAATCGGGCTGACCTGCAACTATTGATCCACGGCGCGAGCGGCCCAATCATAGAAGTATCGCGCTCACGTCGAAAGGCAGGTCATGAAACGCTACCTATCGGTGGTTTTGTTCGGACTCTTGTCTGCTCTCGCAACGCTTGCACACCCCAATTTGGTCAAAGTTCGACTCCGGGTCATCCTCGTGGACCAGGAACTCAGTCAGAAGCCGGTCCCCTTCTTCCTGGTGTCGCTCAAATGCGCGGGAAAGGCCACGGAGGTGAAGACCAGCCTGGAGGGAACTGCGGAAGCACAGCTTCCGCCCGGGCGGTGCGCGGTTTCGTCAGAGAAGCCCGCCGAACTGGGAGGCAAGCGCTTTTCTTGGAACATTCAGGTATCGCTTTCGGGCGGCGAGCAGAACATTGACCTCACCAATGACAACGCCAAAGTGGAGGAAATTCCTGCTCCCGCGTCCGCAGCAAAGGCCGCCAGCAATGACCTCACGGAGCACTTCAAGCGGCTGAAGAACACGGTCGTAACTGTAAGGAGCGAATCGGGGCACGGCACAGGATTTTTCGTCGACGCGAAAGGGCTCATCCTGACCAATCAGCACGTCGTGGGTAATTCGGAGTATTTGGCTGTGCAGTTTGATCGCACACACAAGATCGCGGCCAAGCTGATTGCCGCCGATCCTCAGAAGGATGTCGCGTTGCTGTCGGTGAACATTGCTGCTCTTCCGAACGCTTCGCCCGCGCCGCTGTATCGGGCCGGGGCGGGCAGAACCCCGGTGCAGGAGGGCGAGCGCGTGTTCACCATCGGCAGCCCGCTGAGCCTCGATAAGATCATCACCACCGGCATCGTTAGCAAGGTCGAGCCGCACACCATCATGTCGGACATCAACATTAACCCGGGAAATTCAGGCGGGCCGCTCTTTAACGGAGCGGGCCAGGTCATCGGGCTGACAACTTTCGGCACGCGCGGAGAAGACGGGCCAGGCGTGTCGGGTATCGTGCGCATTGAGGAGGCACTTGCCCTGCTCGAGCAGAATCGCGCGAAAGCCACGGGGACTCCGCCGCCCGGTGCGCTCCTACCGGTCGAGCCTCTGACGTCTTATCCCATCGAAGGGCTCAAGGAGGCGTTGCAGGCGGAAAAATACGATCCACGCCCCTATTATTTCGCCGCCGGAGATTTCAATATCGCTCTTTCCACACCTCCCCTGGATTACCGGGAGCAGGAGGAGAGGCGCCTGCAGGCCGAGCGCGAGCATAAGAAGCGCAACAAGAAACAACAAGCCGCCGAGGAGAACACAGGCAACTCCGATGAACCGAAGGAGTGGGAAGAGGAAGCCGGCGCGCATCCAGCAGTATTCGGAATATACGTAATGCCTAAGGCCAAGGAAGGGTTTGGATCGGCGTTCGGCCGCTCGTTCAGCCTCAATTCAGCTGCAAAGCTCAAGTTCAAGACCGATTTCCAGACCATGAAGCTGTTTTGCGGGGACAAGGAAGTGGAGCCAATCCATCCTGGCAGGGTTCCCGTAACGGTGTCAGTACAGAACCGCCTGGTAAAGATGGACGATTCCACCTACAAAGGGATTTACTTGTATTCGCCGGACGCCGTGAAACCGGGTTGCGGCCAGGTGAAGCTGGAAATCTATTCCTCGAAGGGCGGGGATCCTACCGTGAAGGCTTTCGACGAGAAGACCGTGCAGCATGTCTGGGCCGATTTCGACGCTTTCCGCAGAGCCCAGGCAACCGCTGTCCAGGCGGCATCGGCCGCAAAGCCCTAAACCAGAATTTACAGAAACGTAGATCCCCGTTCAGGGCCCCATCTTGCTCTGGATCTGGGCTTTTGTGGGTTTCAGCTCTTTGCAACGAACCGCTCGTCGTGCGCCTTGCCTTTTCCTTGCGGATGTATTCTATTTATGCCGCGCTCGGCGGCTGGGTTCAGCAGCAGGCCGCCAGCCGCTTCCAAGACAGGCATGTCCACGGACGACAGCAACGCAAATCAACCGGAAACGCTAAAGAACGGCTTCGTGTCCCGCTACGTCTTCAGCAGCGATCACAAGACCATCGGCCTGAACTACCTGTGGCTCGCGCTGTTCAGCGTTTTTCTTGCCATGGCGATGTCGTTGCTAATGCGCATCCATCTGGCTTGGCCGGGACTGCATCTCCCGTTCCTCTCCAACCTCGGCAACGCGCCGGACCGCTTTGCCGCGCTCACCACGCTCCATGGTTCGCTGATGGTTTTTCTGGTGCTCACTGCGGCGCCGCAGGCCGGCTTCGGAAACTACTTTCTTCCGCTGCAAATCGGCGCACGCGAAATGGCCTTTCCCACGCTGAACCTTCTCGCGTTCTGGCTCACGGTTGCTTCGCTCTTCGGTCTGACGACAACATTCTTCCTTTCTCCTCAACCCGCCATCACACTTTGGATCGTCAGCGTCGCCATCTTTTGCGCCGCGTCGCTCCTCAACGCACTCAATTTCAGCGTCACCACCATCGATCTCCGCGCCCAGGGCATGACTCTCCCTCGCCTTCCGCTCACCGTCTGGGCCTGGTTCATCAACGCCATTCTCGGCGCCTTAATTTTCAGCATTCTGCTGGCGGCTTGCGTTTGCCTGCTCTCGGACCGCCTCTTGAGCACACACTTTTTTCCCCTACTGAATTTCGTTGCCAATCAACGGTCGGGCGTCATCCCCAACGCCGTCCCCGTGCTTTGGCAGCGCCTGTTCTGGTTTTTCGCGCTGGCCGAAGTCTACGTCGCCATGCTTCCATGCTTCGGCCTTACGACGCACCTGATTTCCACGTTTTCCCGCAAGCCGGTCTGGAAAGAACGCCTCGTGGTTCTAGCGCTTTGCGGCGTAGGTGTCTTCGGTTTTTGCGTCTGGGGTCAGCATATGTTTTCCAGTGGCATGAATCCCTTTTCGCCGCTGGTTTTTTCGCTTCTGGCTTCCTCGCTCGGAATTCCCGCCACGATCCTCGTCGTCAGTTGGTTTGGCACACTGTGGAACGCGCGCGTGCAGCTCAACACCGCCATGCTTTTCGCGCTCGGTTTTGTTTCACTTTTTCTCTCCGGTGGACTGTCCGGCATTTTCCTCGCACGCCACGATCTCGCCGCCGCTGCCGCTGTCAGCGACGATTTCGTCACCGGCCATTTCCATCTCGTGATGGGTGTCGCCGCGACCTTTGCAATTCTTGGCGCGCTGTTTTTCTGGTTTCCCAAACTTTTTGGCCGCCGCCTGAACGAGCCGTTCGGCAAACTTCATTTCTGGCTGACCTTTGCCGGCGTCTACTGCGCCTTCATGCCTATGCACTGGCTCGGTCTGATCGCCCATGCGCGTGTTTTACCAAGCAACGTCGCACCTTCCGTTGTTGCGGCCGGCTCTTCGATTCACACGTTCATCACCGTTGCGATCCTCCTCACCGTTTTCGCGCAGGGACTGTTCCTCATCAATTTTCTGTGGAGCCTCTTCCGAGGCGAAAAAGTTGCGGAATACAATCCCTGGTGCGCTACCACCCTCGAATGGAGCGTCTCTTCACCGCCGCCCGCCGACGATTTTGGCGTGACCGTCCCGGTGGTGTATCGTGGGGCTTACGAGTTCAGCGTGCCGGAAGCGGCCGAAGATTTTGTGCCGCAACACCTCGCCCCGGAGCAGGTGGTCAAGGCCCGCAAGTCTGGAGAGTAGCGTTCGGAGAATAAAGAAAGATTCGCCATGCCGGGCACAACCGCAGTTCCGGATATCGAGATCGTCGTCGAAGACATTGGCGGCGGAGGCGGCGGCCCCACGCCACCGCCGGGCGGAGGCGATGACGGCGACGGAGGCGGCGACGATCGCAATCGCCGCCGCAAGTGGTCCCCCTCGCCGAAACGTTACTCCACTGCAATCACCATAGGCATCGTTTCGATCTTGATGTTTTTCATGGCGCTGGCGAGCGCTTTCATCGTGTTGCGGCGAGGCAGCGATCTGTGGGTGACCGTCCACCTTCCGCGGATTCTCTGGGCCAACACCGGCGTTCTCCTTGCAAGCAGTTTTACTCTTGAATCCGCGCGCCGCCGCCTCTTTCTTGCGGATGCTTCCGGCTTTCACAAATTCTGGCTAATGACTACGGCGCTTGGTTTTCTTTTTGTGGCTGGCCAGCTCGTCGCGTGGCGTCAGCTTGTCGCGCAGGGCGTGTACATCGCGAGCAACCAGGCCAGCAGTTTCTTTTATATTTTCACGGGCGCACACGCGATCCACCTGTTGGGGGGCGTCGGCGCCCTGCTTTTTGTTGGGTTCCGCAAATTTGAAAAGACAAACATTTCGCTTCCCGCGGCCGCTGAAATCACTTCCTACTATTGGCATTTCATGGATGGACTCTGGATTTTCTTGTTGGCACTTCTTTATTTGGGCAAGTGAAATTTTAATTGCTCTAAGAAATTAACATTTCAGAAATTCGGCGACTGTTTCAACAACTCGTGCGATCTGTTCTTTTCGCAATTCCGGATACATCGGCAGCGATAAAACTTCCTGCGCCGCGCGCTCTGCGTGCGGGAAGTCGCCGGCCCTGTGACCGAGCGAGGCGTACAGCGGCTGCAGATGGAGTGGGTAAGGATAATAGACGGTGCTGCCGATTTTTCTCTCGCTCAGAAATTTCTGGAGCGCATCGCGATATTCGATTCGAATGGTGTATTGGTGATAGACGTGTTCGAGACTTTCCGGCGCGAGCGGCGGCATCACGCCGGGAATCTGACTGAATAGACGATTGTATTCCGCGGCGTGGGACTGGCGGGCGCGCTGCCAATTCAAAAGATGGCGCAACTTTACGCGCAGAATCGCCGCCTGGATTTCGTCGAGGCGGCTGTTCCAGCCGGGTTCGGTGCTGCAATATTTTTCAGACTGGCCGTGATTGCGGAGCGCTCGAACGCGCTCGGCGAGTTTCGCTGAATTTGTCACCACCATACCTGCGTCTCCGTATGCGCCAAGATTTTTTGTGGGATAAAAACTGAGGCAAGCCACATCGCCAAACGAGCCCGTCCGGTGGCCTTTGTAAGATGCGCCGATAGCCTGTGCGTTGTCTTCGATCACCTGCAGTTTGCGCTTTTTTGCGAACGCGAGGATGGAATCCATGTCCGCGGCAAGGCCGTAGAGATGGACTACGACGATAGCTCGCGTGCGGGGAGTCACGCGGCGTCCGAATTCGGCGGGATCAACATTGTAAGTGTCCGGGCGAATGTCCGCGAAGACCGGTTTCGCGCCGAGAGCGCTAACAGCGCTTCCGGTGGCCACAAAAGTGAACGGCGGGAGGAGCACTTCGTCGCCTGGCTGAACGCCACACGCGCGCAACGCCAGAATCAGAGCGTCTGTTCCAGAGGCAACGCCGACACCATGAGCGACACCGCAGAGTTTGGCGATTTCCTCTTCCAGCGCCGCGCCTTCGCGGCCCAGCACAAATTGCTGCGAAGCCATGACGCGCTCGGCAGCCGTTCGAATCTCTGCGCCGATGGCCGCGTACTGTGCGGAGAGATCCAGTTGTGGCACGGGCTCGAGCGGGGAAGTGATTTGTGGCTGCGAGGTCATGGCTTTGTGGCGCGTCCAGTATACGTCAATTGAGTTTTGGCTTCGGGGAAGGCATGGCAATTGACTGGAGGAGGGCGCAGCAGTGCTGCGCCCCTACAAAATCCAAGAACAACGGCAGAAAGAGAGGACAGACTGAAAGTCCGTCCCTACAGAAATATAGTGGTTCCCCTATAATGATGCGGCTTAGAAAATGTTTGCAAAACGAACCAATTGGAATTTGGCGCCGAATCGGCTGAGCGAAGCGCTCGCGGCGCACCGCGCGGCAGGCAAACTGTTGATCGACATGACGGTTTCGAATCCTACGGAGTGCGGGTTCGAATACGACAGCGCCGCGATCCTGGAAGCATTGCGCAATCCAGCGGCGCTTTCCTACGAGCCGAATCTGCGGGGGATGAAATCGGCACGCCGGGCGGTCGCCAACTACTATTCCGACCGAGGTGAGAACGTTTCGCCTGAGGATATTTTTCTTACGACTAGCACCAGCGAAGCGTATTCCTACATCTTTCGAACACTCTGTGATCCAGGCGACGAAGTTCTGATTCCTTCGCCAAGTTATCCGCTGTTTGATTTTCTGGCTGACATCCAGGACGTCAGCCTGGTGCGCTATCCACTTTTGTACGACTACGGATGGCAGATCGATTTTCATGCGTTGG
>WNEV01000104.1_pt1 | contig 42823 bp, 51 predicted proteins | sample 5399861 | NCBI WGS metagenome assembly WNEV01 (sample SAMN13153335, study PRJNA577476) | soil metagenome | isolation source: 40 cm grassland meadow soil 2 days after 3rd rain plot 2 | place: USA:California | collected 2015-11-11 | reverse complement strand
GCAGCAAAACCAGTCCGGAGATACCAAGAACAGCAATCAGGAAGTAGGCGCGGAAGTTTTTAGGCCGGTTCATGTGGGCAAAGAAATTGTCCCACGGTTCGATGAAAGGTCAAACGTTGCAGCTAAAAACCAAAACGCGCGGTGCCCTTAGGATATTGTTTGTGGGACGCTGGGGAGACTTTCTCTTGAGCGCCTACGGTTTTGTTTCCGAATCGGATTTCGCCGCCACGGCGCTGGCAGCTTCTGTCGACGTGTGCTCCCCCTGGCGCGTGAGATAGAGCAGCACCGGAGTCACCTCAAACGGCATTCTTTCTGATTCAGCCAGCGTGCCCGCTGGTTTGGACTTGAGCATTCGCAAGTGGTCATTCCAAGGGTCGACCTTGATACGTCCTCCGAGCGGCAGCGCCGCAATGCCGTTAGGCGGCGGCTTCGGCTCCGCACTGGACGGCTGCGCGGAGAACGCGGACGCAACAACCGTCAAGCTTGTCGAAACACTGTCCCCCAGGTGTGGGCTAATCAGGTTGGGAATCTCCTTCGCCCGGCTCGTGAGCGCCTGCAAGAACAGTTTCGCTGGAATGGACTGTTCCTTGTAGGGTGAGTTGCTCAGTAATTCGTTCCCCTTTTGCTTGGCCGCCTCTTCCTCTTCCGGCGTACGCGCAAAGTCAAAGTGCCAGAACGTCTCCTTCTCTTTGAATCGCAGGCTGTCGAAGAACGCAAATTGCGTATCCATGTGATGCCCCAGCACCACGTGACCCAGCTCGTGTGCCAGGATAGCCGCCAGGCTGGCTTCATCAGGCAGCACGTCAATCAACCCGCGGCTCAGCACGATAGTGTGGCCAATGCTGAACGACTCCAGCGTTGACGTCATCAGCACGCGGCAATGGACTTCCGGCTGAATGTCCAGATTATTGGTTACCTCTAGGTTGTTGATCACCGTCTCCAGAACTTTATCGACTTCCCCACGAGGCGCTATCAAACCCTGCCGCTCTAGTCGTTCCGTGATGTTTTCTTCCGCCTGCCGGGCCCAGGCACGCTCCGCTTGAAATGGCGAATAGTCGTTGGCTGCTTCCGACTGGTCATTGACGGGGTTCGCGCCTTCCACCAGAATCTTGCTCAGCTCCTGCTCTCCTTGCACATTGCCAATGTTGTAGCCCCATAGCCGCGTTTGCGCTCGGAAGGCCTTGAACCCCATCCTCCTCGTCTGCGCGTCCCGCACGCTGCCCTGTTCGCAGTAAACAAATGCCGGAAGCCACTGGTCTTTTCCAGTATTCACGCGCCAGCTATCGAAATTGAAGTAATGGCTGGTCATCGACGAGCCGCCATACGCCCCGTTGAAACGCACAATGTGGAAATCCTGATCCTCCACCCAGATGCGCCCGACAAATCGCCCTTTGCCCGACTTCGGCAAAGGATCGACGTCGAATACCAGGCAACGCACCTCGCCCAAAAACTCGCGCCGCACATACTCAATCTTGTAGTGCTGACGGTCGAAGCCGTTCATATCCAGAAAGATCATCTGCAGGAAGCCGCGTGGAAGAAATTCCGTGGAGAAAAAGCTAGACCATCCCCCGAGAACTTTGTGCTTTATGCCCGCGCTATGCTCTAGCTCCAGCGGCTCAAGCTCCACGTCCTTCGCCAGCTCAGCCCGCCCCAGAAAGTATTTGTCGCCGTCCGGTACCGCTCCTACCTGCTTATCCGCGCGGCGATTCTGGATGTAGGTTTCCACCAACGGCGAATATTGGCGAAGCAGTTGCACTTCCGCCTGCTCCTGCCGTACGACCTTGTCCACCACTTCGCTTACCGTTGTCGGTTGCTGGGCCGCTGCGGCGATGGGCATCGTGAGCAGAATCAGAATCGCAAGAAGCATCAGAATCGCAGGCAGGATCTTGAGGCGGCGCATTGTGCCTCCACACTTCGACCTTAGAGATAGGGCTGTGTATCGCCAGATTAGTCCGCGGAGCGGGAACTGCCACCTGTACTGACGAACAGTTTAGGGTCAACCGTACTGTCGTTTTGACGCCGTGGACAAAACGCCCGCGCCGCGTGCCCTGTTATAATCAATTCTCGATTGGCCGGAGAAGCCGATGCCGAGGTACGAGATCCTCGTCTATTGGAGTCATGCGGACGAAGCGTTTATTGCGGAAGTTCCCGAGCTGCCCGGCTGCGCCGCCGACGGACAGACTTACAAGGAAGCTCTTGCCAACGTCGAGATCATCATTCAGGAATGGATCGAAACCGCTAAAGAACTCGGCCGTCCCATCCCCGCGCCGCGTGGCCGCCTCGCCTTCGCTTGACGTTGCTTCGAGAAAAAATCAAAAAAGGGCCTAAGCGTGGGTGCCCCATGCGCGGATTTGCGTTTGGGGCTTTTGACTTTTCCTCAATCTTCAGTAACCTTCACGTAGTTGTAGTCTTGTAAAGCAATTCCTTCTCTGTTATGCCCGGGGAGGTTCGGCGAGATTCGTGGGCAGGCATATGAAATGAAGCAAAGCCCGCTACCCAAAGTAGAGCTCCGCGATGTAGCGCCGGGCCTGTGGATCTGGCGTCACGAACATCCCCACTGGAAGCCAGGGCAGGGATGGGAGCCAATCGTGGCCTCGACCTGCGTCGAATTACGCGGCGAGACACTGCTTCTCGATCCGCTCGCTCCGTCCGAAGCCGCAGCCGAGTTCTGGAAGCGCCTCGACGCCCGCCCGCCAACCGCAGTCGTGGTTCTCAAACCCGATCACGTTCGTGACGTCGATCTCTTCGTCCGCCGCTATAATGCCCGCGCGTTTGGCCCGCGCCTCTTCTTTCGCGAGGACATTCCCAAGACCGACCTGCAATTTATCGAGCCCGGCAGCCACCTTCCGGGAGGGCTCATCGCCCTCTACGACGGCCGCGGCCGCAACGAGACGCCGCTGTGGCTGCCCGAGCAACGCACTATCGTCTTCGCCGATGCACTGACCGCGCCCGCAGGCGAACTGCGCGTCTGGGCGTCACCCGCGCATTACGAGCGCGCCTTGCCCGCGCTGCGCGCCCTCCTTGACCTTCCGTTCGAGCGCGTCATCGTCTCCCACGGCGAACCCGTTCACACCCGCGCCGCCTTCGAGCGCGCCCTCAGCCTCCCCACCTGGACGGGGTAGCTGAACAAACTTAGGTTCCGGACTTCACTTTTCAATCCTGTAGTCTGCAAATGCGTATGTTGCACCCTGGCATTTAAGTGTTACCCCCCTTATGGACTTGCTGCGGTTTTTCAAGACCTTCCGTCAACGCGCTTGGGAGACCACGCGCCTCAAGAGAAGAATCTGCTGCTATACTCACCCGGCGATACTCAGTTAAGTTAGAAAAACAAGTGGAGGAAGCATCGTGCGCTCATCGGTACAGGTTCTCGTTCTTGCAGGATTGCTCGCGATCCCCGCTCGTGCGCAAGAGCCTGTGCACCAGCCAATTTTCAAGCTGCAAGAAGTGCTGATTGCAATGCGGGACGGAATAAAACTCCAGACAGTGATCCTAACGCCCGCCGATCAGCACGGACCGCTCCCCATTCTTTTTCGACGCACGCCCTACGGCGTTCCGGAAAGACCGCCGGAGCAGATTCCGGCGTCCTGGAAAGAGCTCGCTCAGGATGGCTACATTTTCGTCATTCAAAATTTGCGCGGGCGCTTCAAGTCCGAAGGCGTGTTCGACCTGACCTCGCAGGTGGACCTGACCAACCCGAAGTCCACCAACGAAACGACCGACGCGTACGACAGCATTGAGTGGCTGGTAAAAAATGTGCCGAACAACAGCGGCAAAGTGGGAATGTACGGAGTCTCCTACGACGGCCTGACCACCGCGCTGGCGCTCCTGCATCCGCATCCGGCGCTGAAGGCCATGAGCGAACAAGCTTCGCCTGTCGACCAGTGGATGAACGACGACGACCACCGCTTCGGTGCGCTGCGCGAAAGCTACGACTTCGAATATGCCGTGATGGAGCAAGCCGACAAGAATTCAAACACGCATTTCGAGTTTGAAACTTACGACACCTATCAGTGGTATCAGGATTTAGGTCCGCTCTCGAATATCAATGCAAAATATCTTCACGGCAAGATTCCTTACTGGAATTCCACGATCGATCATCCGGACTACGACGACTTCTGGAAAAAAGAAGCGTGGGTGCGCCAGCTTCACGCGTCAACGGTTCCCAACCTGAACGTGGCGGGATTCTGGGATCAGGAAGATCCCTGGGGACCGTGGCAGATTTTCCGCCACGCGGAGGAGCACGACCCCGAGCACACGAATTTTATCGTTGCGGGACCATGGTTTCACGGCCAATGGCAATCGCCGAAGGCGGACAGCATCGGCCTGATTCCTTTCGCTGGACATGAAACGGCGCGCGAGTTCCGCGAAAACATCGAGGCTCCTTTCTTCAGGTATTACTTGCACGGTAAAGGCGAGAAGCCGAATTGGCAGGCCAGCACGTTCCAGAGCGGCTCGAACAGTTGGCACACTTACGCGGTTTGGCCGCCGAAGGAAGCGCAGGCGACAAATTTATATTTGCACGCAGATGGCACGCTTTCTTTTACCGCGCCGAACGCGGGAGAAAGCGCGAAAACTTATCGCGAATATATTTCAGATCCCGCCAATCCGGTGCCCTACCGGCAACGGCCTATTTCGCCAACCTATCCTGCAGGGGACTGGCGCACGTGGGAAGTGGCGGACCAGCGCTTTGTGGATGGCCGACCCGATGTTTTGTCCTTCCTGAGCGCGCCGCTAGAGCACGACATCACTGTCACCGGGCCGCTGGCGGCAGCGCTGTTCGCTTCCACTTCCGGAACGGACAGTGATTTCGTGGTGAAGCTCATCGACGTTTACCCCGACAATGCGCAGAAAAATAGTTGGGCGCCCGATGACGGGCCGAAGCCCGGCCAGTATGCCCAATCGCTGAACGGCTACGAATTACCGATCGCCATGGAAGTGCGCCGCGGCCGCTACCTGCAAAGTTTTGAGACGCCGCACGCGCTTGCGCCAAACCAACCGATCGAATGGAACATTCCCCTCCGCGACCACGACCACGTTTTCCTGAAAGGGCATCGCCTCATGGTGCAGATTCAGTCCACGTGGTTCCCCCTGATTGACCGGAATCCGCAAAAATTTGTGCCCAGCATTTACAAGGCAGTTGCGTCCGACTTCACTCCAGCATCGCAGCGGATTTATTGCTCACCGGCGATGCCTTCGCACGTGGTCCTGCCCATCGTGCACTAGGGAGGGAGAAAAGAGCGGACAGTCGACGAGGAATCAATGGGTTCGCGGCGGCTCGGAAGTCTTGCTCAACACAAGCCAATCCGTGGTCGGTTGAAGCATCTCGAGCCCGATGGAAAACGAATGGTCTGGAAGGGGTTTGCAGTAAACAATGTGCGCGCGTGAATAGAGGTTGCCGGAAATAGTTCGAACGGAAACATCCTGATTAGGCTTCCACGGAGCTTTCGCCAAGATGCGTGCGCCGTGATGGCTGACGTTGACTGTGGATGCAATCTCATGCGCGGCATTCTCAAGGCTACAGAGTTCCACCAACATTGTCTCTGGGATGCGGCCTTCAGTCCGGACCGGCGGAAACATGTTTGTCACGGCTTCTCCCTGCAAGTGACCTTGAAGCGGACGGTGTCAGGCGCCAATGTAAGTCCGGAACGACGGCCATCTAACGCTGAGCCCTTGAATATTTAATCCGATGAAATATCGGTCGTCCCCGAATTTCTTGCAATAGACCACTTTCCCGCGGACGGTCGCTTCTTCCTTCAATGGAGTGAGCTGAGCCATCTCGCCGGTTTCCCAAGGATGGTTGGAAATTACCCGGGCACCGTTAAGGGATATGTTGTCCGTGCAAGTTAATTCAGATCCGTTGGCGGTCCGAACCTGTGTGTGGGCCAGGTACACCACCACGGCTATGGGGCGGCGCTTGTCCGTTCGTCCATTCAAAGTTCGCATACGGGGCACCTGACATGGGCATTACCGAGGAAACCCTGCGGCGTTGAGCTAGTGGGAGCCGCCGACGGTCAGGCTGATGCGAGTTTCTACTCATTTCTAGTTAGCACCGCGCAGAATCCTTAACAATCAGGTGAAAACCCTAATTTTGAGCGATGTGGAATTCCATAGGACAAAGGCATTTTAGGCAGATCAATGCCCGATTCTATGGTGGAGAGGCTAGGTGCCCATGTTGCTGACGTGCACGATTGACGGCGTCTTTGTGGACCTGGAAGTTGCGGGGGCGCTGGGCGTGATGGAATCGATCCGCAAAGGGACTTCGAACGCCAAGGTTGTGATTTTTGCCTGTGTTGTCCATGCAAGAGAGTACACGGACGCACTAGGCGCAGGGGCGAACTTTCTTCTGCGGAAGCCGCTGAACGAGGACAGCATTGCACTGCACATCACGATTGCGAAGGAACTGCTCGAACGCGAGCGGAGGCGCTACTTCCGGCATGCGGCGAGCGTCCCGGTGATTTTGAAAGAGGGAGAAGTGGAACAACATGCGCGCATGACCAACCTGAGCGAAGGCGGCATGGCGGTGCGCACCGCGAGAGCGCTCAAACATAACGCGCTCATCGATTTTGACTTTGATCTGCCGGCGCGCGCGAGTGTTACGGGGAGGGGGCAAGTGGCGTGGACCAACACGGAGGGGATGGCAGGAGTCATTTTGCAGAATTTTCGCGGAACGGGGCGAGAGAATCTTGAGGCGTGGCTGAGAATTCAGGAGCAGCTGGGCACTGCGCGAAAAGGTAGTTAGAAAAAGGAAAGAAAGCGACGCAAAAAACAAAAGGAGAAACATCCACGGGAGGCCACGAGCAGATTGAGCAGCCCGGGCGACAGCTAAACCGGCAGTTGGAGACGCAACCGCCCGGGTGCTGGAGATCGCGAGGAATCTAGCCCTGCGGCTGATCCTTTTTCATGCCGTCTTTCTTGTCCATCTTGTCTTTTTTGTCCTTCTTCATTTTCTTGGACTTTTTGTCTTTTTTCATGTCGTTCTTCTTCATGTCGTCTTTTTTCATTTCATCTTTCTTATCCTGGTCCTGCATCTTCTCCTGCGGCGGGTGAAAAGCAAAAACTGGCGCCGCGGTAGCCAAGGCACAGAACACAGCGATGGTCATCAGGAGCTTTTTCATGAGTATCCCTTTCGAAGTTGGTTTTGTTCGGCACACCAAGACGCAGACGCCCCGGTGTGCCCATGAGAGCCGGGACGCGGAAGAAGGTTGCAGACCGGTTTGAATTTTTTGCGAGTGCGGTCGGAGAGGGTTCGAAAGAGCAAATCTGGGCAGTATCAGTTGATGGAGCGATGCAGAACGGCGGCGATTTGGCGCATTTCTTCGGCGAGGGCGATGAATTCCACAGGGAGCAGAGATTGCATGCCGTCGGAGAGTGCCTTGTCCGGCTCGTGATGGACTTCGATGAGCAGGCCATCGGCGCCAACGGCAACAGCGGCGCGGGAAAGCGGCAAGACTTTGTGCCGTTTCCCGGTGCCGTGGCTGGGATCGACAAAGATGGGAAGATGGCTGCGTTTTTTTACCGCGGGCACAACAGCGAGATCCAGCGTGTTACGTGAAAAATCGGAGAACGTCCGGACGCCGCGCTCGCAGAGAATGACGTTGTAATTTCCCTCGGAGAGCACGTACTCGGCAGCCATAAGGAATTCGTCAAGCGTGGCGGACATGCCGCGCTTGAGAAGAATAGGCTTTTTGGCGCGGCCGGCGCGCTTGAGCAGAGAGAAATTCTGCATGTTGCGAGCGCCGATTTGGATGACGTCGGCGTATTCTTCGACGAGGTCGAGCGATTCGTTGTCAATCGCTTCGGTGACGATGCCGAAGCCATACTTGGCGCGTACTTTCGAAAGGATCTTAAGGCCGTCTTCGCCAAGGCCCTGGAAACTATACGGGGAAGTGCGGGGCTTGTAGGCGCCGCCACGAAAGAGTCGCGCGCCGGATTTTTTTACGCGCTCAGCGATGGCCAGACATTGCTCCTCGGATTCCACGGCGCAGGGGCCAGCGACAAGTGCAACATGCTGGCCGCCGACGATGACGTCTCCAGAAGGCGTGGGGATTCGAAAGATGCTGTCTTCTTCCTTGGCGTCCCGGCTGACGAGTTTGTAAGGCTTGCTGACGGGAATGCATTCGCCGACGCCGGGCATGGATTCGAGCACGCCAAGGTCGACTGCGCCTTTGTTGCCAGTGATGCCAATCGCCGTGCGAATTGATCCGGGGATGGGGTGCGCCTTGAGGCCCAGGCTTTCAATGCGCTTGCAGACTTCGCGTACCTGTTCTTCAGTAGCGTGAGACTGCATGACGACAAGCATGAAGGGTTCCCTTTGCGTGGCGAGTGAATACTGAGTTTACGGCAAGGTGTCGAACTGCCGCAAATCCAGGGCCCGCATTTGGTCGGTCAGTACGACCGCGTTGATATGAAGTGCTACTCCAAAGACTCGTGTACTGGCGGCATGGATCTAGGCCGCTCGACTGGAATTCGGTTATCCTTCGGTCATGGATCCGATTATCAGAGGCGCGATCCCCGTTCTTCCTGCCGCCGACACGACAGAATCCCTGAGATGGTGGACGGAGATCTGTGGCTTCAAGGAAACTTTTCGCGACGCCACGCCACCGAACTACGCTGGAATCAACCGCGGCGAAGCCTACCTGCACATAGCCGGTATGAGGGACAAAGAACTGGCGCGCAAGGTCGGAGACCAGACCATGGTGCGCATCGCCGTTCAAGGCATTGAGGCCATGTATGCGGAATACCAGAAACGCGGGGGAAAAGTGCACCCCAATGGTGCACTACAAACCAAGCCCTGGGGGACGAAAGAGTTCGGCGCGGTTGACCCCAACGGGGTGTGCGTGACGTTTCAGGAATTAGAGTTATTAATTAGCTTGATCGCCGCAGCTTGCCTAAGCAGAAAAACTCCTGTTTCCGCCTCACCCCACGGAAGTCCTAGCGCCTTCCCTTGTTGTGGGCGTACAACCAGCCGGTGCCGTCGCAAAGGCCGCAACGAGTCGCTTCGGTGATCCCTGTGCCCGCGCACGCAGAACATTGGTTCCAATCGTCGGCGTTGAGAGCGCTTCCATTGACTCCAACGCACCGTTTCCCTGCGACTGTCTGCGCACATTGGCCGTTAACGAGGTTCGCAGCATAGGAAACAGCGCCGCAGCGCGTGCACACAGCCACGGGCCTGGGTTTCGTGTTCTCGCTCGTTTTCCTTTCTTGTTCTTCAAGGACTGCCTTCCGATCCGTCTGGTCCTCCTTTGGACATGAGTGGGCCGGCGGAGGCGGCAAATCGCTTTCTTTCACCGGCGTTCTAGGCCAGTCGAACGAACAAGAATCACACACGTATCGAAACAGGTTCGGGAAAACCTGCTTCTTTTCAAGCGGCATAAACCCTCATCGGCTACATTGGGCAACACGCCCGAAGCTTCGCATTTCCTGTCCATTTTACGACAATATGTAGCTCATTCAGCCCATCATGAGGCCAATGGCTACATCTTTCGGGATGAAGAGTTACCAGCGTATTGGAGGCGCGCTGCCCGGTCGGCGTATGCAATTCCCCATTGCTGCAAGCGCCTGACGAGTTCGGCCGCGACGCCAGCATCACGGAACTGTTGCGCCGCTTCCCATACGTTTCCGCCACTGATATCACCGTAGGCCTGGGGAGGAGCATAGGGCCGCGCGGGCGATCCACCCATCGGCAAGTACTTCGCGACCGGGTATTGCAGATTCTTATCCATCCATGCGGCGAGTAGCGAAGCGGTTAGCGCACGACGTAATTCGATCGGCAGCGGCTTGAAGATCGGTTCCCAAACGGGACTAATCATGATGCGAGGATCGACATTCTGCTCCGGCCGCCAACCTTGCTTGTAATCGTCGGGACCCAAGTGAGGATCGGTGGACTGCAGCGCCTTGGTTACGGCCACAAGCAGCCGCGCCGGCTCCGGCTGGTGCGTCTGGGCATATAGGTCGTTGAACCGGCCGATCACATAAACCCAATCCACGGGACCGCGATCCCGATGTTGATGATTGCCGCTGTTCAGGACGATTTGCAACTCATACCAGGCCGCCATGAAATATTCGTTGGTCAACGCACTACCGCCAACTCCAGCCGCCCCATCCGGAATGAGCGCTGACGATGGAGCGGTCCCTGCCGGAATGGTGTTGCACCAGGTGCGGGAATCCGCAAGCGATCCGAAAATTTCGCGGCCGCGTCCTTCCAGCCCAAACTCCTGCACCATCTCCCACGTCTTCACGAGCTGCCATAGCTGGGTCGAGTACACTTTGTCGGTCAGCGCGGGCGACCACTCTATCTTTGGCCTGACGAAGCGTTTGAGGAAAGCACGCCGCGCTTGAGTCCAGTCGTCGAAGGCGGCAGGGATGGGGCGAACGTTGTGATCGGAAGATTGGGCAGCCGCCAGAAGGGTGCGCAGTGGCTGCTTCGCGCTGCGTTTGCTTTTGCCCTCTGGCTGCGTTTCGCCATCGTACAGGGCTGCGAATTCGCTCTGCGCAAACTCTGGTCCCCAGGCATCCTTGGGATGCACGCGGGGCAGCCAACCGCTCCAATCGGGAAGTTGCAAGGCAATAGGAATCTCGCGAGGATTGAGGTTGCCGTCGGGACGAAAAATGTCGGGAGTAATCTTTCCCGCGACTTCGCGGAGACTGGAGACGTTTCCTGGAGAACTGGCGGCATCACCTTTCACCTTGGCGCCGTGCTGGCTGACCAGATACGGCAGCGCGCCCATATCTCGGTCAAGAACCCAGGAGAGTCCGGCACCAGCCGCCCAGTTCGAGACAGGCTGCTCGTCGAGCCCCGGTCCGGGCTGGTAAGGTGGGTTCCACGGGCGGCCCGCACTCGGTAACGGCAGGTTGCGAATATAGCTAGCGATCTGTTCGCCCTGCAGCGTGGACAAGCCATGGAAGCGTGAGCGGTCAACAATGCTTCCGTTGGAGAAGTTGAAGTATTTCAGGTCGCGCCCATCCTTCGCATGACAGTCCGCGCAGCGCGCCTGAATCCTCGGACTATTGGGGAGGCTGCTTGCCACCAGGGGGGCGGTCTGCCAGAGTTCCCGCCCAGCCTGGATAGAGGCCGGATCGGGTAAGGGTGGAGTCCAGGTTTCGGGCGCATCTTCCACAAAATCGTCTGGCCGCACGATCTTGCTTCCGTCGCTGGTCAGGAAGTTCAATGCAAGGACGCGGTAGGCGCTGACGATCCCGTCGGTTTGATTGAACCGGAAGCGGAGTGTGTTAGTGCCAGGGACGACCGAGCCGTTCGGGAGCGAGAGAGTCATTACGAGTGTGGAGAAGCCTCCGCCAATTCCACCGAAACTCTTGGCAGGCTCGGGGATTGAGACAGTGTTGTTGTTAAGGGGTATCCAGGCGCTCGTGTTGACTTGAACGCTGGCCTGATCCGCATAGCGCAGCGCGTGGACCTGCAGCCAGAGCGATCGCACTGACTCGGCTTGTCCATCCTGAAGGGTGATGGTCCTGCTTGCCGTCGTGCCCTGTGCGCCCAGAACTTCGATCGGCAGTAAAATTCGGTCCGTGGTGGCACGCGCGAATCCCAGGGAAATTGCTGCGGCAGCCAGGATAGCCAGGAATAGACGCAACGACCTCAATTTTGCTCCAGCAGGCACAGCAGAACAGCTAAGCTCGAAGTATTCTTCCGATCGCAAATCGTGTCAATGAAGACCTTTGTCCGGGCTCGCAAGGGCGCTGACAGAGAGAGGCATTTTCTTCCGCCGGACGGCCAGCAGGGATGCACTTCACGGCTCAGGGGGAAGGGGCGTTACGAATTCGGTTGACGATGGCGGACGAAAAAGCATTCAATATTCTGGTTATCTACTTTAGCCCCAGCCGGAGGGCTTGATGGCCGGTTTGATGATACAAGTTCCCAAAATCGTGTCCGCGGCAGTCATCACGATATGCTTCGGGCTGATTCACGCGACGCCGCCTATTCAGTCTTTTTTACGTTCTGGCCAGGAAGTGCCGCAGCCTAACTCACCTCAGAATCCAGATGCCAAACCGAAAGCTCACTCTGTAAGTCTGAGTTGGAAGGCTAGCACCTCTAAAGTTGTCGGTTACAACGTGTACCGGGCAGAGAAATCCGAAGGTCCATTCACGAAACTGAATTCGTCTCCGATCCCCAAAACGAACTACAAAGACACCGGAGTCCAAGCTGGTCACTCTTATTCTTACAAAGTCGCGGCTATAGACGCCAAAGGCAAAGAAAGCGAATCCACGATTATGATCCGGGCCGTGGTTCCGCCATCATAGATAAGCGTGCCTCCGGCCTGCCGCACAACGCCTAGACTCCAATGTTATGCAGCAATTAGGGAGTAGGAATAGTGGCAGATGTTTCGTCTGAGAAGGCGCTCTCGACGTTGTTCGAATCCACGGATGTAGCCACGTAAAAGTAGGTCTGGCCGGCTTGAACCGTGCTATCTGTATACGTGGTCAGCGATGCCGGCGCGGCATTCAACTTCGCGTAAGGCCCGCCTGTCTGCGCGCCGCGGTAAACGTAGTAACTCATGACAGTCGAGGCGCTGGACGTCCAGTTCAGCGTCGCCGAGTGCGAAACCGTCTGCATGTCTGTGCCCGACGCTGCAATTGTTGGAGAGTTGGTCGCATTGCTCACGACGCTGACGGTACCGTCCAAACTCCCCGATATCGTTGAATTAAAGAGCACGCCGAAGGTGGTACTTTGTCCGGCCGCCAAAGTTAACGGCGGCGTGAAACCGCTGACGCTGAAGCCAGTGCCGGAAACGTTGATCTGAGAAATGCTCACGTTCGTGTTGCCCGTGTTCGTCAGCGTAACTGTTTGCGCGGCACTACTGCTGCTATGGTGATATTCCCAAAGCTCAAGGATGTCGGGCTGGCCGAGAGATTCAAAACCGGAGCGACGCCTGTACCGCTCATAGGGATACTTGTCGGCGAGCTAGGCGCGTTGCTCACTGGGGAAAGCGTGGCTGCCACGCTGCCGGTAGTGGTGGGAGTGAACTTCACTGTGAACGCACTCGACTGGCCGGCCGCCACGGTCAGCGGCAAATTTAACCCAGTGAGAGCAAAGCCAGCGCCAGTCATCGTGGCTTGCGACACATTGAGGCTTGCACTGCCAGGATTGCTCAGAATTACGGTCTGAGTGCCGGCAAGACCAACAGTAACGTTGCTAAAGCTCACGCTCGTCGGCACAACCGAAATTTGTGGCTGTATACCCGCACCTGAAAGCGAGATTGTCGCTGGGGAATTGGTCGCGTTGCTGACCACCGACACAATGCCCGCTACGCTCCCTGCGGTCGTTGGAGCGAATCCAACACCCAGCGAAGCACTCTGCCCAGCCGCAAGGCTGAACGGCAACGAAATACCGCTGACGCTGAAGCCCGCCCCGTCGTATTCACCTGTGAAACGGTCACGCTGCTGTTCCCAGAGTTCGTTAGGGCAACCGTCTGCGCGCCGCTCGCGCTGCCCACGATTACGTCTCCGAAGCTCAAACTGTTCGTACTTGTCGAAAGGAGGTACTTCTGGGTCGGGGAGGGCTGAGGACCAACGCCGGCCCCCGAAACCAAAACCGTATTGATTGGCCCAGACATGGTCATAAACGAGAGACTTCCGGAAAAACTGTTGGCGGAGTCAGGTTCGAACACGACCTGAAAGGACGCCGTTTGTCCGTTTCTCAAAGTCAAGGGCAGAGAGGGTCCCGTCAAAATGAATTCCGGCAAATTACTGGAGGCTTGCTGAATTGTCAGTTTGTGGGTGCCGTGATTGGTCAAAGTGATGACACTCCGCGAGCTGGCAGTGTTGACGCTGACTGCGCCGAAGTTTAACGATGATGGATTGACTCCCATTCCTGCCTAAGATGCACTAGGGTTGAAGGCGCTTACAGCGGCCAGTAATGCAACAAAAAGAGCACACTTGTACGCACTCATTTCCATGATTTCCTGCGGGCCTGAATTAACGCTGGGACCAAAACTGGGTGGAATTCGCTGAGGTCGCCGAAGTGTCTTGCCCGAACTGCTGTTCTAACTTCGGAGTCAGACTAGACGGCGAGCGGGCCAATGAGCTACTGGCAACGAGACTAGATTTGGACCTTCGTTGCCTCTTCGTTGTCACGCTGTGACTCTGAGAATGTGGTTGACAACTATCGCGGAAATAGCATCGAATGGAGGGGTCGTAGATTCTGCCCCAGCCGGGAGGAAAAATTGCTCTCGGATCATGTCTTTCATCTCTTTGGCCGCACGATCACCATCACAGGCAAGGAAGAGTTTCTTATAATTGTGGTTCTCGTCGTGGCGGCGACCGCGTGGGCGGTGCAGCAGTTTCGCCGGAGGCGGGCCGTGGTTTTGCAACGCTCCGTGGTGAGCGACCAGATCGTCTATGAGCTGTCGCGGATCGCGGATGCTCTCGATCGCATCTCGAATCGGCCAGTGGACCAGTACATTGCCGCGCCCAGCAGAGAAACAGACGAATCGACAGGCGGGCGCATTCCGCTCTCCATGTTTGGGCGATAGTTTCCTAAAGACCAGGGACCAACGGCTTCTACCGGACCGTGTACGTGGGAGCGCGGAAAGGCAGGGGTGTCATCCGATTGAGGATTTGGGGCGGGGTCATCAGATACAATTCGTTTGGAGGCAGCCGATGAATCGCCAGTTACTATTTGTCCTGAGTCTTCTGCTTTTTCCAACAGCCTGTTTAGCGCAGACAACTCCGAATGACTCTAAAACCTTGCAGTCTTTGCTCTTGGAAGTACGCCAATTGCGGCAGGATTTGCAGACGACGACCATCGCGGGGCAAAGAGCGCAAATCCTCATCTATCGGGTGCAGGGGCAGGAGGCGGCGGTCGCGCGCGCCTCTCAGCGTCTCGATGAATTCCGGGAGAAGCTCGCGAGAATTCAAGATGAGCGGAAGCACGTGGCCGCTGATGTCAAGCGCTTCGAAGATTCCTTAAGCAGCTCAGAGAATCCTCCAACCCAACGGAAAGAGATTGAGCAGGGTATGCTTCCCCAGCTCAAGACACGACTCGAATCGCTAGAAAACCAAGAACAACAACTGCAAACGCGAGAAATAGAGGCTGAGCAACAACTGCGAGCCGAAGAGGTCCGACTCAGCGATCTCCGCGACCAGATGGACCGACTCGACAAGACTCTGGAGAACGCGGGCCGCCGACTGGGCGGCAGTTCTCAGTAGATCAACGCATCCACATGGACTTATAACTCCCAAACGGGGAACTGACAATCGGCTATCGAAGACTTTACTGCGGAGAGAACGATTTGGGGCATGTGCTAGAATAGGGAGTTTAAGACGGAGCGGAAATTTTCATTAAGCATGCCTGAACAGCCCATCACTCCAACCACAGAGTTCGACCCCGAAGACGAATATCGCCCTGAACCTGAGCCTGAACCGCTGCCACCATCGTGGATGGACGGGAGCCTGCGGATTGGGATTCACACCTCCATCGCCGGAAGCTACCTGAATGCGCTGGAATCAGCTCGCAAACTAGGCTGCAATGCACTGCAGATATTTTCAGCCAGCCCGCGTATGTGGCAAGGCGGGTCGGCGCGGATTCCGGACGTGGACGCGCAGGCGTTTCGGGCGCGGCGGGACGAGCTGCGGCTTGGGCCCTTGGTCATTCACGCCAATTACCTGATCAACCTGGCGGCTTCCCAGCCAATGTTGAGGACGCGGTCGATCCAGGCGTTCCACGATGAGATCGTGCGCGCCGTGGCGCTCGGAGCGGATTTTCTGGTGGTGCACCCAGGTGCGCGCGGCGAAGCGAAAACGGAGCATGCACTCTCGACAATCATCGAGTCCGTGAAGCAGGCGTCAAAGCGCGCACCCATGGGTAACCTGCGAATCTTGATTGAGAATACCGCGGGGATGGGCTCGGCGGTTGGTGCGCGGCTGGAAGAAGTGGGAGAGATTTTGTCGGCTCTGCGAGACCTGCCTGCCGGAGCGTGCCTGGATACGGCGCATCTCTTTGCCGCCGGATACGACATCAAGAGCGAGGGCGGACTAGCTTCGACGATCGGACAGATCGAAAGCGCCATCGGTTTGGACAACGTGCCGATATTTCACGTGAACGATTCGAAGATTCCGCTCGGCGGGCGAGTAGACCGGCACGAACATATTGGAAAAGGGAAGATTGGGGCAGAGGCATTTGCAAGAATTCTGCGGCATCCGCGATTTGGCGCGGCGATGCCGGAAGGATTGACGGGGCGGGCGTTTGTCGCAGAGACGCCGATTGACGATCCGGGCGATGACCGGCGGAACGTGGCCGCGTTGTGGGAGCTGGCGGGATTGAAAGAGCAGGCGCCGGAAGCGGAGAAGGGATTCTCGATGCTGACGCCGGCGTTGAAGAAAAAGATTTCAGAAAACAGAAAGACGGAGAAGAAGAGAAAAGATAGCGTGGAAAAGAAAGCGCGCACGAAGAAGACCGGAATCAGGAAGAGTTCAGCGAAGAAGAAAAGGGGATAGGCGGGCGTGGCGGAGCAGAACATCGCGGGCGGCGTAACAACGGCAGGGCCAGGATACGATCCGCAGAAAATCGAGCAGAAGTGGCAAAAGCGCTGGGCGGAAGAGCGCGTATTCGAATCGGAAGCGGATACCGCGAACCCGAAGTACTACGTGCTGGAAATGCTGCCGTACCCGAGCGGCACGCTGCACATGGGCCACATGCGCAACTACGCGATCGGGGACGTCGTGGCGCGCGTGAAGCGCATGCGCGGATTCAACGTAATACATCCGATGGGCTGGGACGCCTTCGGCCTGCCGGCGGAAAACGCGGCGATCAAAAATAATACCCACCCGCGCGAGTGGACCAACAAGAACATTGCGGAATTCCAGAGAGTGCTGCGGCGCTTTGGATTCAGTTATGACTGGCGGCGGGAGATTTCCACCTGCGAGCCGGAATATTATCGCTGGAACCAGTGGTTCTTCCTGCGCATGCTGGAGCGCGGGCTGGCGTATCGGAAGAAGAGCCGCGTGAACTGGTGTCCGAAGTGCTGCACGGTGCTGGCGAACGAACAAGTCGTGAACGGCGGCTACTGCTGGCGGCACGAAGACACGTTGGTCGAATCGCGCGAGATTAAACAGTGGTTCCTGAAGACGACCGCGTATGCGGACCAGCTGCTCGATGATTTGAAGGAGCTGGAAGGCGGATGGCCGGAGCGCGTCATCCTGATGCAGCAGAACTGGATAGGGAAGTCGCAAGGCGCGAAAGTGAAATTTGCTGTGGCGCACGTCGCGGGCGCGGAGCCGGTCGAGATTTTTACCACGCGCATTGACACGATTTACGGCGCGACCGCAGTGATCCTGGCGCCCGGGCATCCGTTGGTGCCCAAGCTGCTAGAAGATTCGCCCACACGTGCGGAAGCACAGCCCAAGCTGGCCAAGATGCGCCAGACCTCGGTAAAAACCGAGGATCTGGCGACGATGGAGAAAGAAGGCTTCTTCACGGGACGACATGCCGTTAATCCCTTTAGCGGCGAAAAGATTCCGATTTGGGTCGGCAATTTCGTGCTGATGGAATACGGGACAGGCGCCATCATGGCCGTTCCGGCGCACGATCAGCGCGATCTGGAGTTCTGCCGGAAGTATGGATTGCCGGTTCGCGTCGTCGTACAGCCGCTTGAAGGCGAACCGCTGGCTACAGAAAAAATGACCGCGGCGTTCGACGAGCACGGGCAGGGAAAACTGGTGAATTCAGGACCGTACAACGGGCTTTCGCCAGAGAAAGCCATCGCGAAGATGGCGGCCGACGCGGAACAAAAAGGATTCGGGCGCGCCGAGACGATTTTCCGGCTGAAGGATTGGGGCATTTCGCGCCAACGATATTGGGGCACGCCGATTCCGGTGGTGTATTGCGCGACGGACGGCGTTGTACGGGTTCCGGACAGCGATTTGCCGGTGATACTTCCTGAAAAAGTCAAACTGACCGGGGAGGGCGGGTCTCCACTAGCGGCGACCCCCGAGTTTGTGAATACGACTTGCCCGAAATGCGGAGGTCCAGCGCGGCGAGAGACGGACACCATGGACACGTTCGTCGATTCCTCCTGGTATTTCTACCGCTACTGCGATCCGCACAATGACAAAGCCCCTTACGATTCATCGAAAGTCGCTTATTGGTTTCCCATTGACCAGTACATCGGAGGAATAACGCATGCGATTCTGCACCTGCTGTATTCGCGTTTCTGGTGCAAGGTGATGCGCGACCTGGGGATGATCACGCACAACGAGCCTGCGGCGCGGCTTTTTACCCAGGGCATGGTGCAAAAGGGCGGCGTGGCTATGTCGAAGTCACGCGGCAACGTGGTCGGGGCTGAGGAAATGGCGCAGAAGTACGGAGCCGATACGGGGCGGCTGTATACGTTATTCGCTGCGCCACCTGAGAAAGATTTGGAGTGGAGTGAGGAAAGCATCGAGGGCTCCTGGAGATTTCTGAATCGCGTTTATCGGCTGGTGGAGCGCCACGCTCCGGCGGTAAAGGGAGCGAAAAGCAAGAACACGGACGCAGCGACAGCTTCTTCGAAGGAAAAAATCCTTCTGCGCAAGACGCATCAGACGTTAAGGCGAGTTACGCAGGATTTCGAGACGCGCTGGCACTTCAATTCCGCAATTGCGCTAGTCATGGAGCTAACCAACGAGATTTACTTGCAGGAACCGCTGGACAAGGACGTCCGTCCGGAAGTTCGCAAAGAAGTGCTGGAACTGCTGACACTGATGCTGGCGCCAATGACGCCGCATCTCGCGGAAGAGCTCTGGGAAATGCTGGGATACATCGGCGGATTAAGGAAGGCAACGTGGCCGGCATTTGACGAGGCGTTGACGCGCGAGGACGAAGTCGAAATCCCCGTCCAGGTGAATGGGCGCCTGCGCGGCAAAGTGAAAGTCGCCGTGGGAGCCGGAGCAGAAGAAGTCGAAAAACTGGCGCGCGCCGAGGCGGCGATTGCGCCACACCTGGCAAGCAAAGCTGTCGTGAAGCGCATTTTCGTGCCGGACAAATTATTGAATCTCGTCGTGGCGTGAGGGGGATGGCATGATGGAGAGCGCGGCAAAACAAGCGACGGAGCGAGCGCGAGAGCAGGGAGGCAGGATGAAGGCGGAACTCGGCGGCATCGTGGTTCTCGACTTCGGCGGCCAGTATACGCAACTGATCGCGCGCCGGATTCGTGAGCAGCAGGTTTTTTCCGCCGTGTTGCCGTGCACGTCTTCGATCGAAGAAATCCGCAGGTTCGAGCCTGCTGGGATCGTTTTGTCCGGCGGGCCAAGCTCCGTCTATGACCTGGAGGCGCCGAAATGCGACCCGCAAGTGCTGGCGCTGGGGATCCCCGTACTGGGGATTTGCTACGGCATGCAGTGGATCACACACACGCTGGGCGGCAAAGTCGAGAAAGCGACGCGGCGGGAGTATGGCCGCGCGCACCTGAAGGTCGAATGCCAGGGCCAGAAAAAAAAGTCCGAGCTGTTTGCCGGCGTGCCCGAGTCTCTTCGCATCTGGAACAGCCATGGCGATCATGTTCGAACGCTGCCGCCGGGATTTTGTGCCACGGGGCGTACTGACAATGCCATCGCCTCGCTGGAGGATGCAAAGCGGAAGATTTACGCAGTTCAATTCCACGTCGAAGTGAACCACACGGAGCGCGGAACGGAGTTGCTGCGAAATTTTCTGTTCCGTGTGTGCAAGGCAGAGCCGAAGTGGAGCGGCGCGGCTTTCATTGAAGAGACTACGGCGGCGATCCGCGAAAAGGTGGGAAACAAGTGGGCCATCTGCGGGTTGAGCGGCGGGGTGGATTCCACCGTGGCGGCCGTGCTCGTGCACCGGGCGATGGGAGCGCGGCTGACGAACATCTTCGTGAATACCGGGATGTTGCGGAAGAACGAGTTTGCACAAACGCTGGAGATGCTGCGGGACCGCCTGAAACTCCACGTCATTGGCGTGGACGCCTCGGATCGCTTTCTCGCGCAATTAAAGGGAGTTACGGACCCGGAGGAAAAGCGCAAGCGCATCGGCAAGGAATTCATTGCCGTCTTTGCGGAGGAAGCGCAGAAACTCCAGGCGGGGGAAGCCCACGGGGAGATTGCATTCCTGGTGCAGGGAACACTCTATCCGGACGTCATCGAGTCGGTTTCTGTAAAAGGGCCTTCGGCCACGATCAAGACGCACCACAACGTCGGCGGATTGCCGGAGAAGATGCCCTTCGCCCTGATCGAGCCGCTTCGGGACCTCTTTAAGGATGAAGTTCGCCGGATCGGCAAAGACCTGGGCCTGCCACAGGAAATACTGGTGAAACATCCGTTTCCGGGGCCGGGGCTGGCGGTGCGGCTGCTTGGGGAGATCACCCGCCCCCATCTGGTAACTCTGCAGGATGCCGATGCCATCGTGGTTGAGGAAATTCGCCGCGCCGGGCTGTATGAGAAAATCTGGCAAGCGTTTGCAGTGTTGCTCCCAGTACGGAGCGTGGGCGTCATGGGCGACGGACGAACCTACGGGCTGACCGTGGCCGTGCGAGTTGTGGAATCGGATGACGCAATGACCGCGGATTGGGTTCGGCTGCCTGGGGAAGTTCTGGAACGGATTTCCACGCGAATCGTCAACGAAGTGCCGGGCGTCACAAGGGTTGTCTATGATATTAGTTCTAAACCACCAAGCACGATTGAATGGGAATAGTTCTGCCTGGTGGCCGGCTACAGAGGGGGGTACCGGAGTTGGAGCAACGGGAAAGTATGCGCGCTGACAAGCTACAGGCTGGCAAGAAGAAAAAGAGGCGCGCAGCGGGGTTTGCGCGGCCTCTCCCGAAACTTCCAATAATGGAGAATAGCGACAACCGCAGGAGCCCGGATGCCAGACTAGCGGTTGGCCATTTTCTGGGCCATGTAGAGAATGAGCTTGCGGTCACCCTCTTCGACCTTCCCGAGCAAGCGGCGAAGCTTGTTAAGGAAGCGTGCATCTTTACCGACGCTGCCCCAGGCGATGTCGTCAGACGATTTGCGCTTGGGCAGATTCGGTAATTGCGGCGGTTCTTCACCGTCATAAAAGAGTTGATAGAGTGGGCACTCGAGAGCGCGAGCCAGTTTTTCGAGCGTTTCGATGGCCGGGACTGTATGGCCATTCTCAACGCGGGAAATGTAACAACGAAGTAACCCCGTTCGCTTTTCGATGTCGCCCTGGGAGAGTTTCTTTTCTTCGCGGAGTGCGCGAAGGCGGTCGCCAATAATCATGCAGGTATTATTCCATGTAGGTAAGATAGGAAGCAAGTACAAACTTGCTGACGTGGAAGTGAAACACTTGATGCAGGCTCTGGCAACCCGGAGAGAATAGCCGTAACCAAATGCGTATGGCGCGCGTCCCAAAAGTGGAGCCAGTCGAGATGCCTCCGGCAGTAGCGGCCGCCCAGGGGCATGGGTCGAAGGCTGGCGCCGCGGCGCATGACCGCGAACTGGTTCGCCGTGCGCAACGAGAAGACAAGGAGGCGTTCGAGGAGCTTGTCCGGCGCCATCAGCACCGTGTCTTTGCCGTTGCCGGCGGGATTTTGCGAAGGCGCGAGGACGTGGAAGATATCGCGCAGCAGGTTTTTGTTAAGGCGTATTTTTCGCTGAAGCGGTTTGATCAGCGAGCCGCATTCAGCACCTGGCTGTACAAGATCACCGTGAATGAATGCTGGGACTTGCTCAGAAAAAAGAAAGTGCGGCCCCTGGTATACGAGTCCGACTTGAGCGAGGAGCAGGCCAGGCAAGTCATCACGGCCGGGGATAAAGAGAATCCGGGGCCGGATGCCAGCGAGAAGATGGAAGCGCGAGAGCGCGTGGAGCAGCTGCTGGAGGGGTTGGATGAGAGAGACCGGCTGATGCTGATCCTGAAGGAAGTGGATGGATTTTCGATCGAGGAGATTGCGGAAGTTTTGAATCTGAATGGCAACACGGTGAAAGTGAGGCTCTTTCGTGCACGGCGACGCGTGGTTAGCCGGGCGAAGAAGCGCCTAGATTGATGGCCAAGGCAAGAGCGTAAGGAGGCGGGCATGTGGAGCCTGCTGAAGAAGAATGATGATGAGTGCGGGAAGTTGCGGGACCTGTTGGAGGATTCCGCGGCGGGTCTTCCCGCAGCTACGCGTATGGAGGAGTTGAGCGAGGCGTGGCCTGCGGCGCAGCGCAACCATCTCGCAACATGCGGCCGCTGCCAGGAGGCGGCACAGGACCTTCTCGCGACTCGGGAAATCTTCAAAGGCGTTGGATCTGCCACTGGAATGGTGAGGCCTTGGTTTTCGACGCGCGTTGTGGCGGCCATTGCCGCACGCGAGAGGGAATTGACGGAAGCGGCGAGCACGTGGCTGGCGGTGCCGAAGTTTGCTTCGCGGCTGGCGCTGGCTTCGGCGGCGCTCCTGCTTTTGACAAGCACCTGGTTGTACGAGAAGCCGTTGCCGGCACCGAATCAGCAGGCCGTCTCACTGGCGGCACAGGAATCGCTTTTTGAGTCGTCACCCCCCGCGAATCTGGATGACGTGCTCGTCCCGGTGCAGGAGAACAATCCATGAGTGAAATTTCGGCAACCCGGAAGGCGGCGCTCTGGGTGGGCCTAGTGTTCCTTCTGGGTGCGGCGCTGGGAGGAACGCTGGGTTATTCTTTTGCGCATCATCCGGTTTCGGCGGCAAGTGCAAGTGCTCCTTTGCCGGAGCCGGAGCGGCGCGCGCAGCGTGGGAAGCAACTCACTGAGTTGCTGAGCCTGACAAGCGCGCAGAGCCAGCAAGTGGACGCCATCCTGCTGCAGAAGCATACCGAGGCAAAAGCCGTTCACGATCAAGCGGACGCGCAACTCGATCAGGTCCATCAAAAAGGACGGGACGAAATCCGGGCCATCCTCACGCCGGAACAAAAACCTAAGTTTGAAGAGTTTTTGAAGAACCTCGACCAGCAAAGAAAACGCAATGCCTCGAGGTAAACTCCCGCGATTCAGCCAACCCGTCAGAGCTTTACAATCAGTTTGCCAGTATTACCTCCGGTGAAGAGCATGTTGATGGCGTCGGGCGCTTTTTCCAATCCTTCCACGATCGTCTCGCGGTCCTTCAGTTTGCCGAACATTTTCCACTGACCCAGTTGCGTGGCGGCTTCCACGAAGCGCGCGGCGTAATCCAAAATGATAAAACCCTGGACGCGCAGGCGCTTTACCAGAATATTGCCGAGACTGACGCGGGCGGGATCTTCCTTGGTGTAGCCGGAGATGAGGCCACAGAGTGCTACGCGGCCGTGAAGGTTCATGCGATTCAAAACTTCCTGCATGATTTCGCCGCCGACGTTTTCAAAATCAATATCGATGCCGTTGGGAGTTGCAGCGGCCAGCTTTTCTTTCCAGTCCGGATGCTTGTAGTTGACGGCGGTGTCGAAGCCGAGATCTTTGGTGATCCAGGAACACTTCTCGTCGCTGCCGGCGATGCCCACAACGCGGCAGCCGTGAATCTTTCCGATTTGTCCAGCGATGCTTCCCGTAGCTCCAGCGGCGGCGCTGACGACTAGCGCTTCACCTTTCTTCGGTGCGGCGATTTCCATGCCGAAAAATGCGGTCAAACCGTTGAGGCCGAGAACGCCGAGAAAGACAGTGTCCGAAACAAAAGGAATCTTCGGGAGTTTTTGGAAGAAGTTTTTCGCGGATCTATCGATGATGACGTAGTCCTGCAGGCCAGTAAGCCCGGTGACGCGATCGCCCTTCTTGTAATCGGGGTGGCGCGACTCGATGATTTCGGCAAAACCGGCCGCCCGCATGACTTCGCCGATGGGCACAGCGGGGAGGTAGGTATCGGCCACCATCCAGACGCGCATCGTGGGATCGATGGAGAGATATTTCACGCGGGCCAGTGCTTGCCCGTCTTTCAACTCAGAAACAGGAGATTCGGCCAGCCGAAGATCGCCTGGAGCGAGCAGCCCTTTGGGACGTGAGTGCAGCCGAAGCTGACGATTGATCTCCGGCACGTTAGAAGGGAATGTCTTCGTCGGAGATTTCGGGGCCGCCGCCGGAAGGGGCACTACTGCCGCCGTACGAATCGTCAGGGGGCGCGGCGTGGCTCTCGAGATCGTCACCGCCGGAACGTGCTGCGCCGCCAGCAGCGCCTGCGGCAGCGCCTTCGGCGCGGCCTCCCAGCATGCGGAAATTGTTGGCCACAATTTCAAAACTGGTGCGCTTCTGGCCTTCTTTGTCCTGCCATTCGCGGGATTGGATGCGGCCCTCAATGAAGATCAATGAACCCTTCTTGAGATACTGCTGCGCGATTTCGGCTTGTTTGCCCCACACGACAATCTTGTGCCACTCGGTGCGCTTTTGGCGCTCGCCATTCTTGTCTTTGTAGGATTCATCCGTGGCCACGGAGAAATTTGCGACGGCTTGGCCGCCACCGGTGTAGCGAGTTTCGGGATCGCGGCCGAGACGGCCGACGAGAATGACTTTATTAACAGACATGGAACTCCCCCCTAAGACCGCGAAGATAGCATGCGAGCGAAGAAAAGGGAAACAAAGGTGGGAAGGGAAATGGATCGACGGAGATCCCAGCCGCCCGAGCGGAGAGCAGGCGAATTGACAATTGATAGTGAGCATCCTAACGTGGCGCTGTGATACGTGGCGCTGCGATTTGGCGAATGGAGGACTTCCCTCATGCCCGGAAAGAAAACTATGTGGCTGACGGCGCTCACATTCGCAACAGTATCAGCCTTCGCCGCCGGAAATGGCACACGGGCGCGACAAGCTGGCGCGACGGCTGCCACGCCAGCCGGCACATTTGATAGTCACGGTGATGTTGGCACCGTTCTGCACCCTGGTTCGGTGGAATACGATTCTGCAAAACGCAGCTACACGATTGCCGGCAGCGGCGAGAATATATGGCTGGGCAGCGACGCTTTCCAGTTCGCATGGAAGAAACTTTCCGGCGACATTACGCTTACGGCGGACATCACGTTTCTCGGCAAGGGAGTGAACGAGCACCGCAAAGCAGTGCTGATGATTCGCCAGAACCTGGACGCGGATTCTCCGTATGTGGACGTCGCACTGCATGGCAGCGGCTTGACTTCACTGCAATACCGCGAGGAGAAGGGCGCGGCCACGCACGAAATCCAAGCCGACATTTCCGCGCCCAAGCGTTTGCGGATTGAAAAACGTGGCGCGTACTTTTCGATGTGGCTCGCGGACGAAAAAGGGGAATTCCATTTGGCCAGCGGATCCACGCGAATCGCATTGAAAGAGCCGTTTTACGCGGGCATCGGCGTGTGCAGCCACGATCAAGACGTGGTGGAAAAAGCGGTGTTCTCAAACGTCGAATTGAAGCCGGCAGAGCCTGCAGCCACGGCCGCCGCTTCCACGCTGTACAGCGCGCTGGAAATCATTACGGTTGCTTCCACAGACCGGCGCGCGATTTACGTGGCCCCAGAGCGGTTCGAGGCCCCTAACTGGATGCCCGATGGCAAGAACCTGCTCTTCAACAGAAACGGGCGCATCGAGAAGATTGCTGTGGCGGGGGGCATTCCGCAGATTCTGGACACGGGATTCGCAACGCGCTGCAACAATGACCACGGCATTTCACCTGACGGGACGCAATTAGTCATCAGCGACAACTCGCAGGAGGAGCATCGCTCGCTTGTTTACATTTTGCCGCTCGGCGGCGGCGCGCCGCGACGCATCACGCAAAAGTCTCCTTCGTATTGGCATGGCTGGTCTCCGGATGGAAAGACACTTGCGTTCGTCGGCGAGCGGAACGGCGATTTCGATATCTACGCGATTCCCGCGGCAGGCGGCGAGGAGAAGCAACTGACGACCGCCAAGGGACTGGACGATGGTCCGGAATATTCTCCCGACGGGAATTACATTTACTTCAACTCCGAGCGCACCGGGCATATGCAAATCTGGAGAATGCGAGCCGACGGAAGCGAACAGGAGCAGATTACGTTTGGAGAAGGGAACGATTGGTTTCCGCACATTTCACCCGATGGTGAAAAAATGGTGTTTCTGACGTACGACGCGAGCGTGAAGGGCCACCCGGAAAACAAAGATGTGATGCTGCGCATGATGACGCTGAAGGACAAAAAGATTACCGTTCTTGCGAAACTCTTTGGCGGGCAGGGAACGATGAATGTGCCGTCATGGTCGCCGGACGGGAAGCAGTTCGCGTTTGTGAGCTACCAGTTGGTGCCGAAGGAAGGCGCAGGAAAGTAGGCAATTGGAACTCTGGTCGGCGGAGCGACGGGAAACGTCGTTGGATTCGCTGTCAGCAACTTAGCCGGACTGATTCCAGTTGTCGGTTGGGCAGTCGGTGCTCTTGATACTTTTGTATTGGAAAAAATTCTTCCGATTTCAGGACCCGCGATGTTCTTGGATGCCATGTACGGTTCATTGTTCTCAAACCGTTCGGAAACCTGAATGGCTGGGCACGGCAGGGTACGGTTATGAGTACTGTCGATGATCTCTCGAAGCAAATCCTTGCGGATGTTGTTGCCTATTTCCGCCCCAAAGACCTCGGAACAAGTGCACTAAGCAAGGGATATGTTGGCCCGTCCATCGCTGCACTCGGAATGAAATACTGCGCTGATGGACCGTATTCTAAAGTCGATTTCGATCTTGCTGTGAAACTGCTTGAGGAAAGCAAATTCATAAATACTGGTCCAATGGTGCCGTTTGAAAATAAACCGGATTCACAGTTTGTGGTGATGGGCGTTTTCAGTAAGCGGGAGTTCGTATACGTGACGGAAAAGGGGTACAAGGCTACCCAAAAATCCCCTGCGACAAGATCGAGCACTAAGTTGGCCGAAAACATTCACTTTCACGGCGACAATGCGCCTTTCAACATAAACAGCACCGACAACTCCACGGATATCACTTCTGAGACAAACGAGCAGCTATTCGTCCAAATGCAAGAGGCGGCCCGCTCTATTACAGATGAAAACGAACGTAACGAGATTGTGTCCCGGCTACCCGAACTGGAGAAAGCGCGGGGAACAGGTGGGTTCTTGCAGGCGTATCAGAACTTCATGGCTTCAGCCGCTAATCACGTGACCGTATCCGCGCCGTTTCTCCCGATATTGGCACAGATGCTCACAAGCAAGTAGAGCGTGCAGAAGAGGCGATGAAATGTATTCAGGCACGAGTATTCCAGAGCGAGTCTTTGACAAAGTAAGAGAGTGTCGGTTTTTCTTGGCACGCATGGCCGACTATGAAAGTGCCGAGGATATCGAAAACTTTCTCTTTTGCTTGAGCGCCTTCCTCTCCGCTTTCCGCTCGATTGCCTACAAGCTCTATGGCGTTACGGAAAAGCAGCGAGGGAAAACCGCGAAAATTACCCTCAAAAAAGAGTTGCACACACATCCGCAGGTCGGATTCTTGATTGGCAGGAGCAACGTGGAAGTTCATGCGGATGGCGTGAAGGTTTGGCAGCGGTACAACCTGTCTATCGGCGATTCCATCAGTGGTGCATGGACCCACGACGCAGAACTCTTCGAGGATCAATCCGAAATGTGCAGGCCTCCGCGCTTTCAGCCGCGTTTCCAGCGGAGCGCAAAAACACAAGTGGCAACCGTTGTGGATTGGCAATTCGAAGGGCACCAATCGAATCTGATTGGGCTATGCCATGATGCTTTGAACGAGATGGAAAACTTCATCCGGCAAAACATCTCGGTTGCACCATGACCGGACAGCGATACTCGCAACCAAGCCATGACGAAACACTCATTGGACGAAACGCTTATTGAAGTCTGGCGGCAAACGCTCGTGGAAAACGCCAAGGCCGTCAAGGTAGGCCGAGAAAGTTTGTCGGACCCCCAAGCTCAGTTTGCGACAGGTGGATTTCGTATTCGACGGAAACGAGATTCGAGGATTGGAGCAGAACCCGGACGCGAAATCCCGTTGGGCACAAATGGCACGATCCGGCAAAAAGGTGATGCAGTTCCTCAGCGAAGGCCGATACGTAGCGAACGTGGTGGATGGAAAGGTGACTTGCTACGGCAGAGCACGGTGATTCTCAACCGGATCGAGTTCGAAGCGTTATTGTCATTTGCCCACGGTTTGCAGCCCAACTTCCCCTGCCTGCTCTAACCCGCCTTTCCCGATCCATATAACTTCGCACCGTATAGAATCAACGGGGTCATCTAGGACGAGTTCCACAAGCTGTCCACGCTTCAGTCTGAAGCTACCCCGCAATCTAAATCCTTCTTGCGACCTATCGACAATGAGACAGGGAAACATTTTCTGGCCTCCACTTCGGTCGAAGACAAGATTGGCACGCTCCTTCGTAGCAATCCGTTTGGATCGGCGGGCTTTGGGGATGGGGGAACCTTGCAACAATGTTTTCGTCCTGCAGTAATCCAGTTGGATCATTGTAACGAGCAAGCCAGGATGTTCGCGTAACCGCTGTGTTAGGAAGATGCAGCTCGCCTGCGCATGGCCGATGCATGCGCTTCGACTAATTTGCGCACGCCTTCTGCGTTTAGTTCGCCACGGTCGAGAAGTTCGAGAATCTGCTCTGCCGTCAGCGTATGTTGGCCCACCGCGAAGATTGTTTTCCCATCGGCGGTTTGCATTGGGAAATCCACAGCTACTCCATGTTGCCGCAGCAGGTGGACCGCCCTTGTAATATCTTTTGTTCTCTTTTCGTAATTGCTCACGACAAGCTCTGTGGAGCCGACATCATTGCCGGAAATGGAGCAGCCAGTCTAGGGGAGGCAGGGCGGTCTGTCCATAGGTTTCCCACTGTTTCCCACAGTTTCTCCACGCCCCCTTTGTGCATGCAATTCGCCACGCTCCGCACTAAGTGTAAAATATGGGGTGCAAGCCAGATCGATCTTATGAGCGACCAGCAGCTCACCAACACAAAACAATGGTTAAGGGAGCGGCGCAGCCAGCGGATTGAGTTGACCGTTCCAGTTGTCGTTCACAGACCCCAAAAGGGAGGCTCGCAGTTCTATGAAAGAACGCAAACGCTGGTAGTCAACGCACACGGTGCGTTGATGGTTTTAGCGGAAAAGGTAGCCCCTAAGCAAAGGCTCCTGATGCAAAACATAAGCAGCGGGGAACAGAAAGAGTGTCGTGTGGTCTACGTGGAGAAGGAGCCGACCGGACCAACTAAGGTTGCAGTGGAATTCACACAGCCCGCAGCTACGTTCTGGCGCATCGCGTATCCGCCTGCCAATTGGACCGCCAGCACTTAGAAGCAGCCGAGCGCAGGAGCAACAGGAACCAAGTTCAAGAGCAGCGCACAGAAACTCCTGTACCCTTTCCCGTTTCCCGAGTCACACTCAATGGAGCACTATTCCAATCAATCAGGGAAATTCCTCAAACATGAATCAGGCGATGATTTGAATGCGGGTACAATTCGGGACGATTGGAAGCGTGGCGTTCTGTTTTAAGAGTTCCATCATTTCCACTTGGATCGCGCAATGCGCTTCATCTCTTCCGCAATTGTCCGCATCCGTTCAAGGACTTGCTTGAGCATGGATACGCTCTCCTCCTCGGAGAACAGTGTCGGCGGTGGCGTGGTCGGTGGCAATGGCCGCAACAGTGGAGCGATTAGGCGAGCTGCCCCAGCCGATCCGCGACGAGTTTGAAGAGCATTTTTTCGATTGCGAAGAGTGCGCACTCGACGTGACGGCTGCTGCGTCATTTGTGGACAACGCTCGCGCAGCCCTGGCTTGATATGACCTTGGCCCCGTAGAACTAATTGGGAACGCAACTGTGTCATGTTCAGTCATTATGTTACCGACCTGAAATGACCAACAAAGCGTTTCACACAGATTGACCCACCGTGGATATCGCAAAGAGCGGCTGCTGACGACTGCCTAAGGGCGCCGGTTTTACCCCCGTGGCGGATTGGGAACGCGGGCGAGACGGGGCGTTGTGCCCCGAGGAACCTGCGGTCTACTCTGATGAGGCACTCAATCTGGTGTTCCGGTTCATGGAAGTCCCGCGAGGACGCACAAGCCGGGCCATTGAGAACAGGACTCAATATGTCGGAACCCTTCCGTCCTTATGAAAAACTCGTGGAGATCACGGTCTTCGGGAAAAAGTTTCAAGTCCCGGAGCGAAATTCGCTTTTGCGATGTTTTCAGTTCATCAGCCCGGAAACGATTCCTTACGGGCGCTTCTGCTGGAACCAGGATTGCCAGTATTGCCGGGTGACGTGCCAACTGCCGGACGAGGACGAACCGCACGAGATGCTGAGCTGCAAGTTCATCGTGATGCCTGGGATGGAGATCACGGAAATGAGCCAGGAATTGAAGTGGTGCCTGCGCTCGAAGCTGCCGGCGGACACGCCGGTTACGACGTAAGTATTCTCAGAACCCGGTAAGAGGAAACAACGAAGAAACCTCGACTTAGCCAGATAGAGTTTCGGCCAGATTCCACAACGTGCCGGCGCGTGCCCCGCGGGCAGTAGGGGCGTAAAGCCGCCTCTACAAGTTCTACAAATTAGGATCCCGACCAGGTCGGGATAAATGCCGCCGTCTCTACAAGGTCCACAAATCAGAAATTTGCAGTCCGGCCGGCAATACACTACATTCTGAACGAATCATGTCAAAAGCCATTGAATTGCCGTGTGACGGTTGCGGGCAGACGGCGTCGACGGAACATTTTGCGCGGCGGCTTCGGCGCCTGGAATGGACAACGCGTTACCGGCCGGTGCATATCCACACGCTTCTGCTGAGTGCGTTATCTCCGCTGCGAGATGAGGACTTTCTGTACGCCAGCGGTGGCGAATACGGCGCAGAGTTTCGCGGCGAAGCAGCACAAATCCTGGATGGGGTGGGGATTTCGACCGCCGGAAAGGCGCGGGACGCGGTGCACGCGGAGTTTCAGCGCGCGGGGTTTTTCCTGACGCACGTCTTGGAGTGCCCGCTCGAGGCTGAGGGGAGTTTGCAAGCGGATGCTCCAGCCGCTCTGAAGAAGCGCCTGGCGGCGGTGGCGACGCGAATCCGGCGGTCACTCAAACCAAAGCGTGTGATGGCCGTCACAGAAGAACTTGCGGCCGTCCTGGATGATATTCTGGCAATGGACTTGGGATGCCCGGTGCTCCTGGATCACGGGAAGCCGTTCCTGCTGGAAAGCCGCACCGGAGAAAATCCCGTTACGCGCTTGCAAGAGGCGCTGGCTGCATCGAACGCGGGCTGAAAGAAAGAGCCGCGGACTGCCGACTAGCTGCAAGTGCACGGGCGGGGAAGACTAAAGAGCGTTTGTTAACTATGCTAGAATGAGGCTTATAGCTGGATGGAAAGCGCCGCAGAGGTACCGCCGTGAAGAAACAAGCAAAGTTTGGAGTTGGAATCGGGGTAATCGTAGCCGCGATGGGATTCCTGGCGTGGCTTGGCTACGGAGAGAGCAAGACTTATTACCACACCATCGCCGAGCTAGAGGCCCTGAAAGGGTCAGCACTGAGCCAACGCATGCGCATCGGCGGAACCGTCGCAGTAGGAAGCATTCGTCACCTGAGCGGCCGGGTTGATTTTGTGCTGGAGGGCGAAGGGAAGACGCTCCCGGTCAGCTACATTGGCACGGACCCTCTGCCGGACACATTTGTGGACAAATCCCAAGCCCTCGTGGAGGGCCGCCCCGGTCCAGATGGACGATTTGTCGCCGAGGTCGTGCAGGCGAAGTGCGCTTCCAAGTATGAAGCAGCGCCTGGAGGCAAGGGTGGCGCCGCGGCCAGCCCCACCGAACGCAGTGGGATGTAGGGGGCCCGGGATCTCCGGGGGATAGGCGGGTTGTTGTGGATGTATTCGGCTCCTTTGCACTCGTCCTGGCGTTTGTCTGCGCAGTTTATGCATTTGGCGGGGGCATTGCCGCGATCATTACGCGCCACCCGCTGCTGATCAAGAGCGCACGGCAGGCCGGGATGGCCACCTGCTGCCTGATTTTCCTCGCAACATTCAGCCTCGAATATCTTTTCTTCAGCGATAATTTTTCCATCGCATATGTGGTGTCGCATAGCAACCGCGACCTCGCGACATTTTATAAAATAGCTGCGCTGTGGTCGGGGCAGGAAGGTTCGCTGCTGTTCTGGAGCTTCCTGCTCTCCATTTATGTTTTCTCAGTATTGATCGCGTACCGGAACAAGAACGGCGAGCTGATGCCGTACGTCGGCGTGGTGATGGCCGGCGTGCAGATTTTCTTCCTTACTCTCAATAATTTTGTTGCCAGCCCGTTCAAGGCGCTTGCGGCGCCGGGCGCGAACGGCATGATGAACTACGTCGCGCGCGCCGATGGCAACGGCTTGACTCCGCTGCTGCAATATCCGGAAATGGTGATTCATCCGCCGAATTTGTATTCGGGATACACCGGGTTCACGATTCCATTTGCTTTTGCGCTGGGCGCGCTGCTGGCGCGCTACCCAGGAGAGAAGTGGATCCACTTGACGCGCAAGTGGACGATGATTGCGTGGATGTTTCAGAGTTTGGGAATTCTGCTCGGAGCCCACTGGGCGTACGCGGTGCTCGGCTGGGGAGGCTACTGGGGATGGGACCCGGTCGAGAACGCATCTTTCCTTCCGTGGCTGACGGGCACGGCGTTCCTGCACTCCGTGATGATGCAGGAAAAGCGCGGCATGATGAAGGTCTGGAACGTATGGCTGGTATTCATCACATTCCTGCTCTGCATCCTGGGGACGTTCCTGACGCGCAGCGGGGTGGTCAGTTCTGTTCATGCGTTCGCGCAATCGAGCATCGGCACGTGGTTCGTGGGATTCCTCGCGCTGATCATTCTGGTGTGCTTCGGAGCGTATCTGAAAAATCGCGACTACCTGAAGAGCGAGAATCAACTGGATTCGATTATTTCCCGCGAATCGAGTTTTCTGTTCAACAACTTGATTCTGCTGGTCTCGTGCGTGGCCATACTTTCGGGGACTCTATTTCCGGTTTTCTCGGAATGGATCACTGGCGACCGCATCAGCGTGGGCGCGCCGTTCTTTAATAAGGTGAACATTCCCATCGGGCTGCTGCTGCTGTTCTTGACGGGAGTCGGGCCGCTGCTGGCTTGGCGGAAGACTTCCACGGACAGCTTGAAGCGGAATTTTGGCTGGCCGCTGGCGATCGGGCTGGCGGCGGGCGTAATTGCGCTGATGTTTGGCTTCCGGCAAATCTATTCGTGGATTTGTCTGATATTGTGCGTATTTGTAGCGTCCACAGTGGGCTTGGAGTTTTATCGCGGCGCAAAAGTGATTCGCGCGCGCTCCGGCGCTTCGTTTGTGACATCGGCAGTGGAGCTGACGATGCGCAATACGCGGCGCTACGGGGGCTACATCGTTCATATGGGGATGGTCTTTGTATTTATCGGGTTGGCCGGCGCAGCCTTCAACCACGATATCCAGAAAGATATGCGGCAGGGCGATAGCCTGCAAATCGGGCCATACACTTTGGTTCTGCAGGGTTTCGACACCAAGCCGGAAAAAAATTACACCGCGCAACGGCTGCTCGTCGAAGTGCTGAGGGACAAGAAGCCGATCATGATGCTGTATCCGGAGAAGCGAAGATTTTCTACCACCGAGGAAAATGGCACGATGGTAGCGATTTACTCGACGCTTAAGGAAGACTTGTATGTGGTCTATGCTGGAAATAGTCCCGATACGCAACTGCCCGTGCTGCATGCGTATTTGAATCCGCTGGTGAAGTGGATCTGGTTCGGCGGAGTCGTGGTGGTGTTTGGAACGCTGGTGGCATTGTTGCCGAATCGCCGCGCGGTGCTCGTGCTCGCGGGCGCACAACAACTGGCAGTGGCCGCACAGCCAATGGCGCATGGGCTTGCCCCGTCCGCCACTATGCGAGAGGGTCATGATTAGAGTTCGCTCGATTGCGGCCATAGTGACGCTGGCGACGTTCGCGATAGTGCTGCTGCTGATGACGCCAGTTGGGGCGCAGCAGTTCTCCGACCGTGCAAAACAAGTGGGCATGAAAATTAAGTGCATGTGCGGCACGTGCGACATGGCTGCGGCAATTTGCTCGCATCCTGGTGGAGAGTTCTCCGGGCCGTGCGGAACAGCCAAAATGATGCTGGGGGAAGTCGATCAGCACGTCGCCAAGGGCGAGACCGACGAGCAAATTTTGCAGGCGTTCGTGCGGGAGTATGGGCCACAAGTGTATACGGAACCGCCGAAATCGGGATTCAGTCTGGTCGCCTGGATATTGCCGAGCGTTTACCTTTTCGCGGGCGCAGGAGTAGTGGTTTTCGTGATCGCGCGCTGGCGAAAGCGCCCCACGCAGCAAGCGTCTCTCGTGGCCGGCGTCCCGGGCTTTTCGCCGGAGATGCTGGAGCGCGCCAGAGCAAAGGTATCACGCGAGACTCAGGACTAGATGGTGCTCGCTCTCCTCGCATTTGCGAACTTCGAGATTGCCTCCGCGGATTGGGCGGTGCTGGGCGCTTGCCTGGCACTGGCGGTGGCGGTCCTGCTGTTCATATTTTACATTCAGCCGGATGCTTCGGACCTTGCGCCGCACCGGACCAAGCTCGATCAACTCTTGGAGCGGCGCGACACGATTTACGACAATCTGCGCGACTTGCGATTTGAGTATCGTTCCGGAAAATACTCGGAAGGTGATTTCGAATCGATGAAAACGGCCCTTGAGAATGAGGCGGCGCTGGTGCTTGCAGAGATCGACCAGGTGACGGACGCACAGGTCCGCCGCCCGCGCGGAACGCGTTCGGCCGATGGGGGCGCGCAGTGAGGCGCTCTTGCACTGCGAGGCTGGCTTTGGTGATCGCGCTCATCGTGACGCCGCTGGCAATCGCCGAGGCGGGGACGGTTCACGGCACGGTGATGAACGGCACCACGGGCAAACCCGCGGCGGGGATTGAACTCACGCTTGTTCAGCTTCAAGGAGGGATGCAGGAGATCGCGCATTCCAAGAGCGGGGCGCAGGGAGAATTCACGTTTGACCATCCGGGGCTCGGAGCTCAACCGATGCTGGTCCGCGCGACGTACCGCCGCGTCAATTTCAACAAGGCCTTGCCACCGGGCACGAGCACGGCGCATGTAGATATTTATGAATCGTCTGAGGATGCGAAGACGATCAACGTTCCTTTACACGTGGTGATCTTTCAACCCAAGGGCGCGACGATGATTGTCGGCGAAGAATATCAGATCGAGAACAAATCCCGGCCGCCGGTGGCCTTCTACCGAAGCGAAGGAAGTTTTGATTTTGCGTTGCCGGAGAAGGGCGCGCTTCAACAAGTATCCGCTGCCGGACCTGCGGGAATGCCGGTGGTGCAACTTCCGATCGACAAGAAGCACAATCGCTATTCGATTGCGTTCGCGTTTCGGCCGGGGCCAAGTTCGGTGCGTTTTTCGTATGAGCTGCCCTATCCGGAAAACGCGGCGACGGTGAAAATCCCGACGATTTATCCGCGCAGCCGGTTGCTGATTGCTGCGCCGCCGAGCATGCAGATCAGCAGTGAGGGTCTGACACTGGACGGGCAGGAGCAGGGCATGAATCTTTACGGCCGTCAGGATGTTCCCGCGGGGACGCTTGTGGCCGTGAGCGTTTCCGGTACGGCGCCGGCGCCGGACACGAACGCTGGAGCAGAACAACAAGGCCAACAAGGACGGGACGCACAGCAGGGCGGCGGCGAATCGGCGGGAGTCCGCATCCAGCAGGTTCCGGGACGCCTGGATGTTTTGAAATGGCCCTTGATAGCAGGCTTTGTTTTCGTTTTTACCCTGGGTGCGATTCTGCTGGCACGTAGGCCCGTCGTGGCGATAGCTGGGCCAGCGCCTGAGACGGAAAAAATTCAGGCGCAGAAGAAATCCAAACCGGCCGTCGCCGCAGCGTCAAATGCACCTGCGGCGCCCACGAACGGAGCTTCCAGCCTCGCCGAAGTTGATGCAGCCATTGGCACAAGCCTGGATGCGCTGAAGGAGCGGCTGTTCCGGCTGGAGCTGCGCCATCAAGCGGGGACCATCTCTGAAGATGAATATGCACAGGAACGCGCGCGGGCGGAGAAGGTGTTGCGCGATCTCGTGCGAGGCTGAATGTTGAAGACCGGGAGCGATCTGCCCACCTCCGAGGCGGTCCCGTGACGCCCGCGAGTTTTTCTCCTACAGGAATCCGTTTCGAGAACATTGATAAAAGGTATGGCGGGCTCTACGCTCTGCGCCGCGTGTCCCTGGAGATTTCCGCCGGAGAATGTGTGGCGTTCGCTGGACGGAACGGCTCCGGAAAGACTACGCTTCTGAGAATCGCGGCGCGGCTCGCGCGTCCATCGTCGGGGACGGTGAATTTTCTGAGCGGAAGCCAAGAGAAACTCGAGACCCAGCCGACAGCCGGTTTTGTGGCACACGCCACGATGGCTTATGACGAGTTGACGGCGGAAGAGAATCTGCTGCTGTTTGCGAGATTGCAGGGGATCGCGCAGCCCGCCGCACGCACCGAGACGCTGCTTCGGGAAGTGGGCCTTGTGGATCGGCGGAACTCGCTGGTGCGTACGTTTTCCCGCGGGATGCGCCAGCGCATCGCCATTGCACGGGCGCTGCTGAACGAGCCTGCGGTGGTTCTACTCGATGAGCCGACGACCGGGCTTGATCCGCAGGGAGCGAGCTGGTTTGCGCAAACGGTGCGCCAGTTGAGAGATTCGGGACGCACGATTCTGATGAGCCTGCACGGCGAGTCAGAAGTCTCCGCACTGGCGACACGGGCGATACGGCTGGATGCAGGTTCGGTGGTCGCGGACACGCGAACCGGCGCGAACTTTCGGTCAATCCTCGCATTTGCGAACGCGTGAATGGCGCTGCTCTCCAAAGCCGCGGTGCTGCTGGGCAAGGAACTTCGCACGGAGTTTCGCTCGCGCGAATTGCTCACCACGACAGTGGTCTTCATCCTCACGATTGTGGTGCTGTTCAGCTTCACCTTCGATCCGTCTGTGAGCGAGTCGCGACGCTTCGGGCCGGGGCTGCTGTGGCTAGCATTTCTTTTCGCGGCTTCGCTGATGCTGCAGCCCTGTTTTCTGCGCGAGCAGACGAACGACACGCTGGGCGCGCTGCGCCTTTCGGTCAGCGATCCCTTTGCTATTTTTCTTGCCAAGCTGGCGGCGAATACGCTCTTTTTGCTATTTACCCAGGTTCTGCTACTGCCCGTGTTCTCCATTTTGTACAACGTTCCTGTGTTGGCGGCATTTCCGCAGCTGGTGCTGGTGATGTTCATGGGAAGCCTGGGACTTTCCGTGACGGGCACGGCTTTGTCGGCAATTTCCGCGCAGGCCAGAATGCGCGAGTTGCTGCTCCCGCTGCTTCTTTTGCCGCTGCTGACTCCCGTGCTGATCGCAAGCACGGAAGCGACCGCCGCTCTGCTGATCCCGAATCCGGCGATGCGCTGGGACTGGCTGGGTTTCTTGCTGGGATTTGACGTGGTTTTTTTGACGGCGCTATGGCTTTTCGGCGAATATCTTTTGGAAGAGTGAGCGAAGGCGTGCTTTCTGAAGTGATGGAGGTGCTGGATTGAAGAAAAAAATCCTGATTGCTGCGGTGGTGGTCATACTGATGAGTTTTGCGGCCTATGCGGCTCTGCTTATCGCGCCCACTGAAAGCAAAATGGGACCGATCCAGCGAATCTTTTACCTCCATGCGCCTGCAGGCATGGTATCCCTGCTCTGTTTCTTTGTCTGTTTTGTCGGAAACTTTGCCTATACTCTCAAACGCGAGTCGAAATGGGATTGCCTGGGCGTATCCGCTGCCGAAGTAGGGGTGGCCTTCTGCACGGTAAACATCATCACCGGTCCGATCTGGGCTCATCCAGTCTGGGGCATCTGGTGGACCTGGGACTGGAGACTCACGCTCACCTTTGTGCTCTGGTTGTTATATATCTCCTATCTGTTGTTGCGAACGCTCGTGGAAGACCCAGATCGGCGAGCCCTGGTCAGCGCGATCTACGGGATTTTCGCGTTTCTGGACGTGCCTCTGGTCTACGGATCGATTCGATGGTGGCGCACGCAGCATCCCCAGCCGGTGATTATGGGCGGTTCGGGGTCTGGGCTCGAACCGACGATGGCAAAGGTTTTCTGGTTCTGGTTCTTCAATCTAGTAATCCTCATGGTTTTTCTTGTGCGCGAGCGCTATCGACTAGAGGCGATGCGAGGGGAAGTGCAATTGATCGAGCGTGAGGCGGAGGCGGCATGAAAGAACATTTTTGGAGCGTGTTTTGGGCTTACATGATCGGCTGGGGCGTTTTCTTTTTTTACTACGTCACCGTGGCGCGGCGCACCGCGGCGCTGGGCGAACAAATCGAGCGCTTGAAGAATTCGTTGAACCGGGGCAAGTAGCTTGGCAGGGAAGAAGCGAGTCGGCATTGTGCTGTTTCAGCTCGGCGGGCCGGATTCGCTGGAGGCCGTCGAGCCGTTTCTGCTGAATTTGTTCTTGGACCCGGACATTATTCCGCTCGGTCCTTTCGGACTGCTGAGGCGCCCGATTGCGAAGCTCATTTCTTCGCGAAGGTCTGTTCCTGTAGCCGGGCGTTACGCAGAGATTGGCCGACGGTCGCCGATCGGAGCTCTCACGGAGCGACAACGCGTTCGGCTGGTGGACGCCGTTTCGCCGTATGTTGACCCTGTGGCGGTCACGGCGATGCGTTACTGGCATCCACTTACGACGGAGGCAGTGGACGCACTGCGTAAAGCCGGCCCGCTGGATGAAATTGTTTTGTTGCCGCTCTATCCGCACTATTCCTACGCCACCACATTAAGCAGCTTGAAAGAATGGCGCCGCGTCGCGAACGAAGCAAACTGGGATACGTCCAACGGAAGACCCCCTGAGCGTACTATCGATAATTTTCACGACCATCCGCTCTATATCCAGGCGCTTGTTCAACGGATCGGATCGGTACTGCGGCAATTTCCGGACAGTTCGCGAATTCATCTGGTATTCAGCGCGCATGGTCTGCCAATGAGTTTGGTCGAGAAGGGCGACCCGTATCCGAAGCAGATCGAGGAGACGGTGCGTCTTGCGTGCGAATTTGGCGTAAAGCAATATCCCAATTGGCCGAGGACGCATTTGCTGTGCTACCAGAGCCGCGTGGGCCCGGCGAAATGGCTTCAGCCCCCGCTGACCGAAACAATCGAGCGGCTAGGTCACGAAGGTGTGAAAGAGATACTCGTGGTGCCCATTTCGTTTGTCACCGAACACATCGAGACGCTACACGAGATTAATATCGAAGCGCGCGAGGAAGCGGAAAAGCTGGGTATTGAAAAATTTCGCATGATGCCCGCGGTAGGCGATTCGGCCCTGTTTATCGCTGCGCTGAAGGATCTCGTTTTGCGAGCCGTGGGAATCGAGGCACCATCGTCGACATCACTAGCCTCAGCCCAAATTGGCAGCGGGGCAGTTTGAGGGCTCCGCGGTGGAAGTCTGATGCCATCTACTAGGTGCTCGCTTCGTTGGGGGCTTGAAGCACATCGCGGGCCGCTGCAACGTCTTCCTCACGCACTAACACTCGAAACCCCGAGCCGCTCCATGCCAGATGGTCGCGCATTCCGCCCGCTCTGTCGGCCTGGATCATGGCGTCAATGCCTGCAGACTCGAGCACGCTCTTGGCAATGTCCGCCTCAGCTTGTGTGCCGAATGCCTGCACGACGACAAGGTCACTGTGACGCATGCGGTCATTATACCTTGAAGGCGATGTACGAACCCCGGCGCTGGTTCTCAAAGTGCGCGCTTGTCCGAAGGCTCGATTTCGCAAAATCGATCCAAGTCAAGGTATAATTCGCCGCTGGGACGGGGGAGATGGCTTCCACTTACCATTCCGGAGTGCACAAATTTGCGGTATTCACGGTGTGCTGGACGATCCTCCTGTTCGTCGCCGGAGCGCTGGTGACCTCGAAGGATGCGGCGCTTTCCGTGACGGACTGGCCGACGTCGCACGGCGCATTGGTTCCCCCACTGTCGTCCCTTCAGGGTGGCGACTTGTTTGAGTTCTCGCACCGTGTTTTCGCTGGCGGTTTGGGCCTTTTGACGCTTGCGCTGGCCGCGTTGCTTCGGGTGAAAGAAAAACGGCCATGGCTGCGGTGGCTTGGGTTGATTGCAGTGCTTGGCGTTGCTGTGCAGGCGATTTTAGGCGGCCAAGTGGTTATCCGGCTGCTTCACTATTGGTTGCCTGTTATCCATGCTTGCTTCGCGCAAATCGTTTTTGGCGCCGCGGTGGGCATTGCGATGTTCACCAACAAATGGTGGGTTTCCGAACAGCCGCAACTGGAGGACAGTGGAACTCCTCCGATACATTCTCTGGCGATCCTCAATGCGGCCGCCATTTATGTGCAGGTGATTCTCGGCGCGGGCTTCCGTCACAAGGAAATTCCGATTTGGCCGCACATGGCGGGGGCCATGCTGGTGCTCGGAATGGTGATCTGGACGGCCGTCGCGCTGCGTAAACGATTTGCGCAATCGCGAGAACTTTCGCGGGCGCGAATCTTACTGCATTCCATTTTCGGGGCGCAATTCCTGCTGGGCCTTGCGGCCTACTGGTCGCGGCTCACGACCGCGGATGCTCCGCAGCCGATGCCCGTCATGGTAACGTTAACCGTGATTCATACCGTCGTGGGCGCGTTGCTCTTCGCGTTTTCCGTGCTGGTTGTGCTGGCGTGTTACCGGCTGGTTCCGCGCGGAAGAGAAGTTGCCGCTACAACGCCGCGGCAAGTGACTACCGGATGAGCACGGCACGCAGCACGGAACTGACACTGTCCGCACGCGCGAACGGCTACGTGGCGCTGACGAAGCCGGACGTTTCGTTCCTTGTATTGATGACCACGGCCGCCGGCTATTACATGGGTGCGCGCGGCCCCGTCGGATGGCTGCACATGCTCCATGCGGTATTCGGCACCATGTTGATCGCGGCGGGCACGGCGGCGTTGAATCATTACATTGAGCGCCAATCCGACCGCTACATGCGGCGCACAGCACTGCGGCCATTGCCCAGCGGCGTGCTGCAACCGCGCGAAGCGCTGATCTTTGGCGTTGCGCTGGCGATTGCGGGCGCTGTGGATTTGTATGCAGCCGCGGGGGCGCTTGCTTCAGGACTCGGCGTGGCGACCTGCTTGAGTTACTTGCTGGCCTACACTCCACTGAAAAAACGGACCGTGTGGGCGACGTTCGTCGGCGCATTTCCCGGGGCGATTCCGCCAATGATCGGCTGGGTGGCTGCGACGGGTTCGCTTGATCGCGGCGCGTGGCTGCTCTTCGGGATACTGTTTCTTTGGCAGTTTCCGCACTTTCACGCCATTTCGTGGATGTACCGCGAAGATTACGCCCGAGCGGGCATCATGATGCTGCCGGTGGTCGACCGCGAGGGCACGCGCACGTTCCGGCAGATCATCCTATACGCCGTCGCGCTGGTTGGCATGAGCCTGCTGCCGGCAATTCTGGGGTTGGCGGGCGTGATGTATTTCTTTGGCGCGCTCGTTATCAGCACCGCCTTGGTGCAAGTGTGCTTGTGGGCAGCCAGCAACAAGACGAATGCTCGCGCCAAATGGCTGATGCACGCGACGGTTGTGCACATCCCGCTGTTGCTAGGCCTAATGGTCTACGACAAGCTCCCGCGCTAATTGGACGGTTTCAAGAAAGTGGTTTGTAGAAGTGCTGCTGCAGGAAGGACGAATTCGCACCTCATGTTTTCCCAAGCCGCGCTCAACGCCTCTCTGAACGGAATCAGCGCGCTACTGCTGGCTGGAGGTTACGCGGCGATCCGAGCCGGAAAGCGCGACGTACATAAGGCTTTCATGATTGGCGCGTTCTCGGTGTCAACTGTTTTCCTGGCGTCCTATGTGCTCTATCACATTCGTGTGGGACATGTTGTCCTCTTTCAGGGGCAGGGCTGGATCAGGCCGGTGTACTTCACGTTGCTGACTTCGCATACGATTCTGGCGATCGTGATCGTGCCGATGATTCTGATTACGCTGCGCCGCGCGTGGGTGGAAAAATTCGACAAACACCGGCTGATCGCGCGATGGACGCTGCCGCTGTGGTTCTATGTTTGCGTAACGGGCGTGATTGTCTATCTGATGGTTTATCAGATCTATGCAGGAAAGAGTAGCTGAGGCCGCGCCAAATCTGGGTTGCAGAAAATCCCGTTAAAATTGAGGACTGTTATTCTGACGAAAACCCGGCGGCACGAGCGCTCCCGTAACCGCAGAGCGAATCGCCTGGCGGGTGCCCGCCTTCGGGAATACCACGTGCCAGAAGTCGATATTGGGATTGACGAATGCAATCCCCACGAATCGTCTTTCGCGCTTTTCCCGCAAGGATGTCACGACGCAATCCACCGAATGGGCAGTATGTTGGTTGAAGATCTTAACAGTCTGGCCGGGAATTAAAGGCGTGTCCATGAGAAGCAAGGCGCCGTGGGCGCTAACGATATAAGTCGACGCCCTGAGGTCGATGGTTTCACCTTCGGGCAGGCGGCAACGCACCGTCAGAGGAATCTGAAGGGAAAGGCGCGTGGTACGCCGACGTTCTGGATAGCGAGTTCGTTGCATACAGCCGCCTTGGAGGAAACACCCGAGGCTACAGGCCCAAATATTGGCACGGTCGCAGCCAAAAAACAAGCATTTTAACGATTTAGAACTTCTAGTACTTTGGAAACCTGCTATCTAGGATCACTTCTGTTTAAGGGCGGCAATCACGGCATCGGCGAATTCCTCCGTGCCGGCTTTGCCGCCGACGTCACGGGTTGTATGTTTTCCCTGGCGATAAACCTTTTCCAGGGCGTTCTGGATGCGCCCCGCCGCCTTTTGCTCGCCGAGGTGATCGAGCATCAAACCACCGCTCATCAGCAAGGCCGTAGGATTGGCGAATCCCTTGCCGGCGATGTCGGGAGCGGTACCGTGAACAGCCTCGAACATCGCGCATTCGTCGCCGATGTTGGCGCTGGG
>WNEV01000103.1_pt1 | contig 43358 bp, 31 predicted proteins | sample 5399861 | NCBI WGS metagenome assembly WNEV01 (sample SAMN13153335, study PRJNA577476) | soil metagenome | isolation source: 40 cm grassland meadow soil 2 days after 3rd rain plot 2 | place: USA:California | collected 2015-11-11 | reverse complement strand
CTGAGCGGTAATTCATCGAGTGATTGAAAACGGAGCGCGCGAGAACGAAGCCATCCGTAAGAGTCACGGTAACGCAAACGGGAATTTCGCCGCTCAGGTTGCGGAGCATGCGGCTGGCAGCCGAACCATGGAAATAAATCGCGTCACCAACACGCGCGAACAGCGTGGGAATCACGTAAGGCTGGCCATCGACGGCAAAGCCGACGTGGCATACAAAGCCTTCGTCGAGAATTTTGTAAATGGTTTCGCGATCGTAGGCGCCGCGATGCGATTCACGCACGACGCGCGTGCGCTCGGTCGGCGGAGTGGTTTCTGGCACGATTCACCTCATTGAGAAACGTGGCGCGAAGACGGCTGGTGCGTGGCCGCTCATTTGATTTGTAGCCGGCGCCAAAGCGGCATGAGTGAGGAGCAACTACAAGTATCGTATCACGCAGGAAACCGCGGCAATTCAGAACTCGCGATGCACGCGGATAAAAGTGGTCCCAATTTGGATGGCGTGCCTTACAACTACGGCGCCACGTATGAGAAACTAGCGACCTGACTTGTATTCGTTTGCGGCCGGGAAAGGGACGATGAGCACACCAGCAATGCAGGGAACGGAGAAAAAAGCGTTCGACATCGCGTGGGTGAGGGAACAATTTCCTTCGCTCAAATTGCAGGTGAACGGGCAGACTGCGGCGTTTTTGGACGGGCCTGCGGGAACGCAGGTACCGAAGCAAGTGCTGGAAGCGGTGCAGAATTATTTCTTGAGCGCGAATGCCAACACGTATGGCGCCTTCCTGACGAGCCGGCGAAACGATGAAATGATCCTCTCGTCGCGGGCCGCGATGGCGGATTTTCTCAACTGCGATCCGAGCGAAGTGACCTTCGGACAGAACATGACGACCATCACGTTTGCGCTGGCGCGTGCGATCGGTCGCGAACTGAAAGCTGGCGACGAAATCGTGGTGACGACTTTGGATCATGACGCGAATGTGGCGCCGTGGCGCGCGCTGGAAGAAAAGGGCGTGGTGGTCCGTCAGGCGGATATTCGCGAAGAGGACTGCACCTTGGATTTGGATGATTTGAAGCGAAAGATTTCAGATAAGACGAAGCTCGTTGCGCTGGGATACGCCTCGAACATCGTGGGAACAATCAATCCCGTCGCAGAAATCACCAAGCTCGCGCACGCAGCGGGCGCGCTGATGTTTGTCGATGCCGTGCACTATGCTCCGCACGGACTGATCGACGTGAAGGCCCTGGATTGCGATTTTCTGGCGTGCTCGCCGTACAAATTTTTTGGGCCGCACATGGGCACGCTGTTCGGCAAGCGCGAACAATTGCAGCGCTTCAAGCCGTACAAGGTGCGGCCGGCGACAAACGTTCCGCCGGAGTCCTGGGAAACGGGAACTCAGGTGCAGGAACTAATCGGGGGGATTGGCGCAGCCGTGGACTACATTGCGGAGCTGGGCCGGCACTGTGATTCCAACGCGAAGAGCCGTCGCGAAGCGTTGCAGGCGGCGTACGGCGCAACGCATGCGTACGAAACCAGCTTACTGACGCGGTTGATCGCGGGCTTGCGGACAATTCCTGGGATGCGCATCTTCGGCATCACCGACGAAAAACGATTTGACGAACGCTGCGCGACCCTGTCGTTCCGGCTGGGCGACCATCATCCAACGAAAATTGCCACGTTTCTTGGCGAGCGCGGAATCTTCACCTGGGACGGGAATTTCTACGCGCTGAATCTCTCCGAGCGCCTCGGTGTCGAGCAACTTGGGGGCGTCCTGCGTGTCGGCCTCGTTCATTACAACACTACAGAAGAAGTGGATCGCCTGCTCGCGGCGCTACGCGAGCTTGCGCCTGAGAAGAAATAGCGTCGCGGTGTCGTGCGCCTTCAACCATTAGCAGAGCGGAGCGTAGATTGAGCATTTGGAAAAGGCTTGGGCAGATTTTTCGACGGGGCACAAAACATGAAGAATTTGTATCTATTGTCATGCCGTTAAACGAGCCGCGAGATTTGCCTGAACATGTCCTTCGCGCCGCTGCAGAACGTGCTTGGAAATGCAAATTCGAGGGAACCGACGAGAATCCAGACTTCGTCATGCAGAAGAGCGACCACTCTGTCGTTTGCGCTGGGGGCCATTTTCTAACTGTCGTAAATTTGGCCAGACCGTATGGTGACAACCCAATCGGGCAGGCAGAAGAAATGAAAGATGTGGGACAGCGTGAGGCTTGGCTCAGGCACCGAGGATTCACTTCAATAGATTATGTCCAGGCTATCCCATTCCCAATCAGCCTTCAGGATAAATACACGGTAATCGCGAAGTTAGCAGTCGAATTTTTGAGTGCCAACTACATCGGGATTTGCCTGCCGGGAGAGAAACAGATTATCCCTGCGCGTGCGGATCTTGCACATCAGCTGCGAAACTTCAGCACTCTTGAAAAGCTATACGGCTGAATTGTCTGCGCGAGGCACAGAAACACAACCGAGTTCATACTATCTGTCAATGTGACTGTTGCCGTCCACGCCGGAACCAGGAAGAATCGGAAAGCCAAGTTGCTGTAAATCCGTGCGCAATTGCGCGAGGGATTCAAAGACAATCCCGTGAATTCCAGCGGCGCGAGCGGCGTGAATGTTTTCTTCGCGGTCATCGACGAAGAGCGTTTCCGAGGGCGCAGTTTTCACCATGGAGAGAGAATGGTGGTAGATGGCCGGGTCCGGCTTGATGGCGCGCACCTCGCACGAGAAAATCTGATGATCGACGTGGCTCAGCCACGCAAAGTTCTTCCTCACGTGAGCAGCCATATCCGTCTGCATGTTTGAAAGAATTGCGGTTTTAATGCCACGCGAGTGGATGCGCGCGAGCCATTCCGTCATTTCCTGATTGATGTTGCTCCACATCTGCACATCCATCCGGCGGAGGCTTTCAATCTGATGGGTATGAATCCTGACACCGGCCCGGCGCGCAAACTCTAGCCAATAATCATGTCCAGTGAAATCGCCGCGATCATAGGGGTTGCGCGAGGAACGATAGATGGGGAGAAATTTGTCTTCGCCGATGCCAAAGATACCCGCCATTTCCGCGAGAGCTTCGGGCGAAGGGCGCGAGCAAAGAACTTCGCCGTAATCGAGGATGACGCCGCGAATCGGTCCTGCAGAAGCCAAACGTGAATCTTTTTCATCAACCATGAAAACGCTCCAATGAATATCGTGACGGAAACGAAGTGATTCGTCCAACAAATCCATGTATTCTGACGCGCTATGGCAAAGCGACCGAAACCAATTGTGCTGACGGTGCTGGATGGATGGGGATACCGCGCGGAGACCAAGGGAAACGCCATCGCTCTGGCGCGGAAACCGGCGTACGACGAACTGATCAGGAAGTTTCCAAATACTTTGATTCATACCTCGGGGCCATTTGTGGGATTGCCCGAAGGACAAATGGGCAACAGCGAAGTGGGGCACATGAACATGGGCGCGGGGAGGATCGTGCACATGGACATTACTCGAATTGATTTGCTGATCGCCAACAAACAATTGCCGAGCGTGCCGCTTTTCCAGCAGGCGATGGAGCGCGGGCGTGCGCAGCAACTGCATTTTCTCGGATTGCTGAGCGACGGCGGCGTGCATTCACACATTCAGCATTTGTTTGTGTTGCTGGAGATGGCGAAACAGCACAAAGTGGAAAAAGTGTTTGCGCACTGTTTCATGGATGGACGCGACACTCCGCCGAACAGTGGGCGCGATTATGTCCGGCAATTGCAACAGAAGATGCGTGAGTTAGGCGTGGGCGAAATTGCGACGCTGGTGGGGCGCTACTACGCGATGGACCGCGACAACCGCTGGGAGCGCGTCGAGCTGGCTTATCACGCGCTCGTTCACGGCGAAGCGGAAACGCGCACGCACGATCCGGTTGCGGCGCTGCAGCGGAGCTATGAGGCGGGCGTTACGGATGAATTTGTAAAACCGCTCGTGGTGACAAAGGGCAGCGGAGCCGGGGCTGAGTCGGCGGGACTGATTCGCGATGATGATGCAGTGATCTTCTTCAATTTTCGCGCGGACCGCGCGCGGCAGATGACGTACGCGCTGGCGGCGCCGGACTTCGATAAATTCGCTGATGCCAAGCGGCCGAGGAATTTGTTTTATGTGGCGATGACGCAGTACGACAAAAACTGGCCATGGTTGAAATTCGTGATTGCTCCGGAAAAACTGGAGCACATCCTGGCGCAAGTGTTCGTGGAATTGCGGTACAAGAATTTGCGGACCGCAGAGACGGAAAAATACGCGCATGTCACGTATTTTTTTAACGGAGGAGTAGAGAAGCCGTTCGCTGGTGAAGAGAGGATACTAGTGCCGTCACCAAAGGTGGCGACGTACGACTTGAAGCCGGAAATGTCGGCGGTAGGAATCACGGACACAGTGGTGAAAGCGATTGAACAGGGCGAGTTCGACGCCATCATCATGAACTATGCGAATGCGGACATGGTGGGGCATTCGGGAAAGCTGGAAGCGGCGGTCAAGGCGGTTGAATCGGTTGATGCGGGGCTGGCGCGGATTTATCAGGCGATGAAACCGCGAGGGGGCGTATGGATAATCACCGCGGACCATGGAAATGCGGAGACAATGATCGATCCGGTGACGGGCGGGCCGCACACGTACCACACGACGAATCCGGTGCCGTTCATTCTAGTGAGTGATGATGACAAGCTGCGACTGAAGCCGGGCGGATCGCTGCGGGACATCGCACCGACGATGCTGGGCGCGCTCGGGCAACCGCGGCCCGCGGATATGACCGGGACGGATTTGCGCATCGTTTCATAGTCTCATGATGAACCGCACAAACCCTTCAGAGACAAAACTGGTTATTTGCGTGTGGCATCCGTTTACAGAGTGGCGCCCAAAACCTGCGATGGCGGAGGCGATTCGCAAGCGGTGGCCAGAGATGCGCGTGCTGCATTTGCCGAATTATGATCACTTGGCGAAAGCGTTGCCTGACACGGATATTTTTGTGGGGTACTCCCTGCGCGCTGAGCAATTGAAGGACGCGAAGAAACTGAAGTGGATTCATTCGACGGCGGCGGGCGTGGCGCAATTGATGTATCCGGAGCTGCGCGATTCGGGAATCCTGGTGACGAACCCGAGCGGAATTTTTTCCGTACCGATGGCGGAGCATACCATGGGTTTGCTGCTGGCGCTGGCAAGGAATTTTCCGGACTCGGTGCGAGGACAGGACCGCGCGCGATGGGCTCAGCAGGAAATTTGGGGCAAGCCGCAGCGCTTGACGGAGCTGAATAGAAAAGTGCTGCTGATTGTGGGGTACGGCTCCATCGGCAGGGAAGTGGCGAAGCGGGCGAAAGCGTTTGACATGAAGGTTTGGGGAGTGACGCGATCCGGCAAGGGCGAACAGGCGCACGTGGAGAAGATTTTTGCTGCAGCACAACTTCACGAAGCACTGCCAGGCGCGGATTACGTGTTGATTTGCGCGCCGGAGACGGCGGAAACGAAACAGCTGATTAGCGCGGCTGAAATCGGAACCATGAAACGCGGGGCGCGGCTGATCAATGTCGCGCGCGGTTCGCTGTTGGATGAAGCGGCACTGATCGCGGCGCTCGAAAACGGCACACTGGGGGGCGCGGCGCTGGACGTGGCGCAAACGGAGCCATTGCCGCCGGAGAGTCCATTGTGGAAGGCGCCGAATTTGTTCATCACGCCGCATACCAGCGGAGTGAGCGACAGGCTATGGGACCGGCAGGCCGCGATTTTGATCGAATTGCTGGAGAGATGGTTTGCAGGACGCGAATTGTTCAACTGCGTGGATTTTGCGCGAGGCTACTGAAGTGAAAATAGAAATTGGAGAATCGAAAATAGGAATTCGCAACCTGCAGGAGCGAGACATCCGGCTATTTTCAAATTCCGATTTTCCAGTTTCTACTCCGGCTAGTCGCCGACGCCGCCTTTGGGCGCCTGATAGCCTTCGCGCGCATAGACCTGATATTTCTGCTTTTTACCTTTTTGATCGACGATGCTCAGCGGGCCACCATCAGGAGCGACTAGCTCCACCTTAACCTTATGGAACTTGCCGTCTTTTGCGCCGGTTGTTGGCGAGTAGGAAAGGCTGTACTGGTGGCGCAGGAACGCGGCAACGTCGCGAAACACATCCGGCATTTCACCGGCGAATTGCGGGAACCAGGAATAGCCGCCGGTTTCCTGCGAAAACGTTTTTAACTGATTCTCCGCCTGCAGGTAGTTCATGCGCGCCATGCTGCCCATTCCGCCGTTCATGTCGGCATAGTTCTGAAAGGCGCGCCCCAGTCCGATGCAAAAGATTGTGACGTCACTCTGGCGTAGCTGCTTCATGGTCTGATCGAGCGTGTGTTTGGAAAATGTATCGACTCCGCTGGCCAGCACGACAATGGACTTCTTGCCTTTTACATCCTTCAAGCGATCCACGGTTTCAAGTATGGCGTCGAAAAGGTTCGACTCGCTGAAGCCCGGGAAGTAGAGATGATAGAGCCCCTCCATGACTTCGTCCTTGTTCTGCGTGAAGTCCACTTCGACGCGCGTCTTCATGTCAAAAGTTTCAAGGGCGATCCAGTCTTTCTGCTGCAGCGCCGGGAAAAGTGCCGTCGACCAATATTTCCCGACATAGGCAAAAAACCCGCCATAGCCGCGGCTGCTGAATTCGAGCAGAAGGACCATGGTAATGGGAGCTTCGGTGGGAGAAAAGTTGGTGATGGTCTGCGGCACGCCGTCGTCGAGGATGCGGAAGTTTTCTTTCTTTAGGTTGGGGATGATGTCGCCGTGCTGCGTGGTGGCGACAACATCGAGCGTGACGATGGGAACGTCGACGGCAATGGTAACTCCGGCCTGGGGAGCCTGCTGCGCCGGACTGGCTGGCTTAGGCGAATCCGGATTCTGCTGTTGTTGCGCTGGAGGGGAAGCGCCGCCCTGTGGGCCAGTGGGAGCTTGGGCAAAGGCGGGGCTCTCAGCCAGCGGGAGGACCAAAGCGATAGCAAGAATTGCGAGCAGAACTACGGAAAGAATGGCCTTCATCGTGCGCTCCCCAATACCAAGAAAATTCAAACTGGCGAAGTCTCTGCATGTGCGACAATGTGATGCCCACGCAGCCGCAGAATCCACGCAACCCAAGAGCAATGTCCAGTTAAAACGCCTACACGTGCATGTTAGTATGAAGCCTAATAAAGGCAAAACGTTTACTGGCGCCGGGGATGCCGCCAGCTATTTCGAGGAAGGATGGATTCGTGAACTGGAAACGAATGTTCCCGGGCATGGCGGTAGCGAGCGTATTGGTGATGGCCACAAGCTTTTCGGCCCCGGCGCAGGTTGCGCCCGCAGCAGGACCGGGAATCCCGGCGAGTATTTCGTCCGTCGAGAATACGCCGGCAATCGCGAAGGAAGCGCGAGGCTGGCTGGCTGACCTTATCAAGATCAACACCTCGAATCCGCCGGGCAATGAGCAGATCGCGGCGATGTACATTGCGGGAATCCTGGCGAAGGATGGCATCAAGGCGGATGTTCTTGATTTGGCGCCAGGGCGAAGCGCGGTGGTGGCGCGGCTGCGAAGCGCTGCCATGGCCGATCCGTCGAAAGCCCTGCTGCTCGTGGCGCACACAGACACGGTGCCGGTGGAGAAGCCGCGGTGGAGCGTGGACCCGTTTGGCGCGGTGATCAAGGACGGATATTTGTATGGACGCGGGGCGATCGATGACAAAGGCATGCTGGCCGCGAATCTGGCCGTGTTCCTCGAACTGAAGCGTTCGAGGGCGCATCTGAATCGCGACGTGATTTTTCTTGCTGCGGCGGACGAAGAGACCGGAGGCGATGCCAGCATTCGAATGCTGATTGCGAAGCACTGGGAAAAATTCGCGGCCGGGTTCGCGATTAACGAAGGCGGAAACGTCTTTGTGAAGAACGGGAAAGTGCAGTATATCGGCGTGCAGGCCAGCGAAAAAGTGGCCACGAACATCGCCGTGATCGCGCGGGGAACGTCCGGCCATGCTTCGCAGCCAACGAAAGACAATCCCGTGCTACACCTGGCGGCGGCGGTGGCGAAGATTGGAAACTATTCGGCGCCCGTGCACTTCACGGCGATTGTGCGGAGATATTTCGAGGGGCTGGCGCCGATCGAGGACGACGAAATTGGCAAGTGGATGCGGTCAATGGACACGCCTGACCGCGGCGAGCACGCCCAGCGCGTCATTTCTGATGCTAGCCCCCTGTGGAACTCGATGCTTCGAGATACGATTGCGCCGACGGTATTGACGGCCGGGGTGGCGAACAATGTGATTCCCGCGGAGGCCCGGGCGAACCTGAACGTGCGGCTGCTGCCAGGAGACAGCGTTGATGCGCTGATCAGCGAGCTTAACAAGCTGGTGAACGACCCGCAGGTTAGGCTGGAAGTGCAGCCGAATGCGGGACTGGCAGCGCCGCCATCGTCGCTGGAATCGGATTTTTATGGCGTGATCACTAAAGTGGTTACCCGGGAATTCGGAGCTGCCCCGGCGTTGCCGTTTCAATCGACGTGGCTGACGGATTCGGCGCAGTTGCGGCTGCACAACGTGCAAGCCTACGGACTCGTGCCGTTTCCCCTGACACAGGATGATCTAAAGCGCATGCACGGCAACGATGAGCGGATACCTCTCGTAGCGTTTGACAAGGGCGTGGAGGTGCTGCTGAAGATTGTCACGGAATTCGCAGTCGCGCGCTAGCGAAGAATGGACTCGAATCGCCAGCGAAGAAATAAGCGCCTTTTCATTGGATTCCCGTAAAGAATAGAAACAGTCTACAATCAGTGCCCTTAAAGGACGCATGAGTTTCCGTCATTCCAAAATAGTGTGCACCATCGGTCCGGCAAGCCGTTCGCCGAAGATGATTGACCGTTTGCTTGGCGCGGGTATGGACGTTGCACGGTTGAATTTCTCGCACGGCACGCACGAGGAACACGCGAAGAATATCTCGATGCTGCGGGCCGCCGCTGTCGAGCACGAAAAGCCGATCGCGATTCTTGCCGATCTGCAAGGGCCAAAAATCCGAACCGGACCTCTGGCGGGCGGCGGGCCGGTTCTGCTGCGCACAGGCCAGAAGTTCGTGATCACCACTGCGAAGATTTTGGGAGATTCAACGCGAGTAAACACGGTTTTTACCCCGCTGCCCAGGGAAGTCCACCGCGGCGACCGCATCCTGCTTTCGGACGGGCTGATCGAATTGCGCGTGGAAAAAGTCAGCGACAGAAACGTAATTTGCGAAGTCGTGAACGGCGGCGCGCTGGGCGAACACAAGGGGATCAACCTGCCCGGAGTGAAACTGCGCGTGCCCGCGCTGACGCCGAAAGACCGCGCCGACCTGGTTTTCGCGCTGAAACACGGTGCGGATTACATCGCGGTGAGTTTTGTGCGGCGGCCGGAGGACGTGCTGCTGGCGAAGCAGTTGATTCGCCGCGCCGGGAAAGACGTCCCGGTAATTGCCAAGCTAGAGAAGCCCGAGGCCATCGAAAATCTGGACGCCATTCTTCGGGCCGCCGACGGCGTGATGGTGGCGCGCGGCGATCTTGGCGTCGAAATGAATCCGGAGCGTGTTCCCGTGGTTCAAAAAACGATTATTGCGCGTGCCAGGGAACTCCGGCGCCCGGTGATTACCGCCACGCAGATGCTGGAATCCATGACGGAGAACCCGCGGCCGACGCGCGCGGAAGCTTCGGACGTGGCCAACGCGATTTTCGATGGGTCGGACGCAGTGATGCTCTCGGCGGAAACGGCCTCGGGGAAATATCCCATCGAGGCCGTTGGCATGATGGCGCGCATCATCGAAGAAGCGGAATCGAGCATCCGGGAATTTCCGCGACCGGCGTCTCAGGAGCAATTGAAAGTTGCCGGAACTGTCGCAGAGTTGGTGTGCCATGCCTCGCGCGAATTGCACATGAAAGTGATCGCCGTGTTTACGCACAGCGGGTTCACGGCGCGGCTGGTGTCGCGCTACCGGCCGCTGGTGCCGATCGTGGCGTTCTCGCCGGAAGCGGAGACGCGGCGGCGCATGGCGCTCATCTGGGGGGTGGTGCCAAGGAACATCCAGGACGTGCAAAAGGTCGACGGGCTGGCCAAGGTCGCGGAGAAACGCCTGCTCGAAGAGCGGCTCGTCCGCAAGGGCGAGATCATCGGAATTGTTGCGGGCACGCCGATGGGCATTCGCGGCACAACGAACTTCATGAAGTTTCACGTTATCGGCGGGCCGGCGTGAAGAAGTAATCGGCGATCAGTGCCCAGTAATCAGCTTTGGGCCGCGAATCAGATGACCACTTAATTGAAGCGTTCGCCGGACACGCAATAGAAATCTCTTTGGTGGCTTTCTAATTAACCCAGTTGTCGGGACGGGAGGGCGGTTCTTTCTTGTGTTTGTTGATGTAGACCTCGAAGCGCCTGCGATTGCGTTTGTACTGCCAGTCAGTGACTGAATTGCGGACGTTATACAAGAACGAGCCGCGGCGGAGGTAAAGATAACCAACAAGCATACCGCCCAGATGGCAGATGTGACTGACATTGTCTCCACCGGCGCCAATCGTGGAGAAGAACTCGATAGCCCCCATCACTGCCACGTACGGACGCATAGGAATGGTGACGGGAAGAGGAATCAGCCAGATGCGGCGGTCAGGAAAGAGCACCGCGTTGGCCATCAGGATGCCGAAAATCGCCCCGGAAGCGCCAATGGTGGGTACTAAAGAGGGTGGTGCTCCGAAGAACACAGGAACGGTCTTGACGACCACCTCGATGAGACCTGCACCAGCCCCACATAAAATAAAGTAATTCAGAAAGCGGCGCTTTCCCCAGACTAATTCCAGTTCGCGGCCAAACATCCAGAGCATCAGCATGTTGATCAGGATGTGCCACAAACCGCCGTGCAAGAAAATGTAGGTGAAGGGCTGCCAGATGCGCGGCGGGAGCAAACGCGTTACTGCCGCGGGGATCAAACCGAACCATTTCAAAATCCAGTTATAGGCAGGCGGACTCAGGAGAAATGCAAACGTTTGTACGAGGAAGACGCCGGTGCATACAAGCACAATCAGCTTGACGCCGGGAGTAATGAAACTGCGCCAGTCGAAGTTGTAACGCCGCGCGCCGAAGGTGCTTCCCATTAAGCCAGTTTACGGCGGCCCGTCGCCTCCGTCAAAGGCGCGATGGCTCGGTTAGTCGAGCTTCTTGCGCGCGAAATAGAAAAGCGAGGCCGCGAGAAGCGCGAACATGAAAACGCCAAAGAGATTGCTGGCCGCGAGTGGTCCCATCAGTTTGGGCCCGAAGGAGAAAAGGTCAGGCCGCCAAGGTAGACCAAGAATGGATGTCACAAAATGCGGGACGCGATTGGAGATTTCCGGGTCCTGCAGAAGAGCGATGATGATACCGAGCAGCCCGAAAACGCCTCCGGCGGCGATCAATCCGCTGGAATAGAGCGCTCCAGGACTCGCCTCGCTCTCGTCCTTTTTCTTCGTCGTAGCTTCGATCAGTGCGCGGACGAGGCCGCCCGCGAACATGGCTCCCGTGGTAGCGATGGAAAGATAGGAACCAGTTGCAAACGCCAGCGAGCGAACGCCTAGAATCTCCACGGCAAGCACCAAGGCGACTCCCATGAGCACGAGCCGCCAAGGCAGGCGCTGATTGAGAATGCCATTGATGACCGTTGCCATCAGACGCGCTTGTGGGGCGGGCGCTTTGTCACTGCCGATGCCTTGGGCCCACTGCAACTCGATCCGTTTCGTACCGGCGTCATAGAGATATTCGCCATCGGGAACTTCATGCGAGCCGAGCGAGTTGATGAGGGCAAGAGTCTTGCCGTGATAAACAAAAACCGGGTTTTCGACCTTAACACCGCTCGGCAGGGCATCGATATTGATAGGAATCTGCGTGGGAATGTATTTCTCGAGTCCTGTGTTCATCAGATTGAGAGTGACCGCAATGGCGGCCGTTGAGACGGTAACGCCAACGAGAAGACCCATCTGCTGCCAGAACGGCGTGGCACCGACAAGATACCCGGTTTTCAGATCCTGCGAAGTCGCGCCGGCGATGGCGGCGGCGATGCAAACCACGCCGCCAATCATGAGGGCCAGCACGGCGTAGTTCGGCGCCGTCCACCCGGCAACGAAGAAGATGGCGCAAGTGGCCATTAATGTAGCGATGCTCATGCCGCTGATGGGATTGGAAGAATTGCCGAGGAGTCCGCTAATACGGCCCGCGACAGTGACGAACAAGAATCCGAAGACGACCACAAAAATACCGGCAAAAAGATTTTGCCACCAAAACGCGCTGGCATCTTTCATCGGATGAAACGTCAGCAAAACCCACATCATGACGATGATGACGATCGAGCCGAGGATGACCCAGCGCATGGGGACGTCGCGGTCGATCCGGCTGGAGGCTGTCGGTTGGCCGGCGCCCTCGGCGCGTACGTCCCTCAATCCGGCGCGCAACGCGGAAATGATGGTCGGCAGAGTGCGCAACAGGGTAATCAATCCGGCGGCCGCGACGGCGCCCGCCCCCATCGGGCGAATGTAACTGCGCCAGATGTCATCCGGCGTCATCAGAGGAATGGGAATGGTAGAAGGATAAATCGGCGCGTTGCCGGCAAGCTGGCCGTAAAACTTGATAGCGGGCATCATGACCAGCCAGGAGATGATGCCTCCGGCGAAAAGTATACCGGAGACCCGCGGCCCAATGATGTAGCCGACGCCCAGGTATTCGGAGGTGATGGCTACGCGAAAACTCGCTCCGGGGAACCAACTGGGCCGACCTTCGGGCTGGGACGTCCAGGCTTGAACGGTGTTCATCAGGAAGGTATAAACGCCGCCGAGTCCAAGTCCCCAGAAAACGCGGCCCGCGAAGGAGCCGCCGCGTTCGCCTGCGACCAGCACGTCGGCACAAGCTGTGCCTTCGGGAAACGCCAGGTTTCCGTGTTCCTTGACAATAAGTTGGCGCCGCAGCGGCACCATGAAGAGCACGCCCAGCCACCCGCCAAGCAAAGCCAGTGGGAAAATCCGCCAAAATGTGAATTCCGAGCCGAAGCCGAGAAAGATCAACGCAGGGATCGTAAACATGACGCCTGCGGCAAGCGATTCGCCCGCCGAGCCGGTCGTCTGTACTATGTTGTTTTCAAGGATAGTCGAGCGGCCGAAGGCGCGAAGAATGCTGATGGATAGCACGGAAATCGGGATCGAAGCGGAAACCGTAAGACCGGCGCGCAGGCCGACGTATACCGTCACGGCGCCGAATAGCAGCCCGAAAAGCGCGCCCAGGACGATCGCCCGGATGGTGAATTCCTTGGGGCTCTCTTCGGCCGATACATAGGTGCGGAATTCACCAGGTGGCGCCGTGGAACTCCATGCTTTTTCGCGCACCCCAGTTTGTTCGCTCAAAGAATCCTCCATCTGCTGGAATCGGATGCCGATGACGCCCCTGTGCGGGGGGATTATGCCGCAGGTGGGCCAGGCGGGAAAGCGAATCCTAGCCGCGGGAAGGGGTCCGTTTTCTCAGGTCTATGCCCTATTGACGGGTAGCAGAGCGTCCCTATAATGTGCGCCGATATATGTTGCTCAGGTAGGCAACAGCCCATGGGATGGGACGTCGCCACGCCGTGGACAAGCGCGAAGCCGTTAAGGCCGGCGGCCGCCGCGTTCCGGTCGATTCACATGGGAGCCACCTGCGGATCCTTCCCCGTGGTCCGTCGAAATACCGCGATTCTGCCGATGCAAGCTGGGAGAACTATCATGAGCTACCGCCGCCTGTTCCTGCTCGCTTTGCTACTGGTCGTTTTGGGCGCCGTGCGCCCCACTCATCCCGTAAGCGCCGGCGATGAGTGGCAGCCCATCTCGCAAGAAGAGTTGAAGATGCCCAGCGAGCCGAAAGCTCCTGGAGCGCCGGCAATAATTCTCTATCGCCAGGTAGACAGGGACGACAGCAATGTCCGGACAGCTCACGAGTACAACTACATCCGCAAGAAAGTATTCACTGAAGAAGGGCGGAAATTCGCAGACGTGGAAATTCCTGTCGTCAAGGGCAAATGGGATATTCATAACATTAAAGCCCGCACCGTACGGCCGGATGGCACGATTGTCAATTTTGACGGCAAAGTTTACGAGAAGGAGATTGTTAAAGCTCGGGGCATCAAATTCCTAGCCAAGACGTTCACGCTCTCCGACGTTCAACCGGGCAGTATCATTGAATATCACTACATGATCGACTTCGCGGAATACCTGGTCTTCGATTCAAACTGGGTTTTGAGTGACGAGTTATTCAGCAAGAAGACCAAGTTCACGTTGAAGCCCTACGGCGACTGGGCCCTGCAATGGAGCTGGCCCAATGGCCTGCCGGAAGGCGCGAAGCCGCCGGTGAATGAGAACAAGATGATTCATATGGAAGCGCAGGACATTCCCGCGTTTCAAGTGGAAGATGACATGCCACCGGAAGCCGCGATGAAATACCGCGTGGATTTCATTTACAGCGAAGACGGGTTCGAAAAAGAACCGGATAAGTTCTGGAAAAAGCAAGGAAAGAAGATGAATGACGCGGCCGAGAGCTTCGTAAACAAACGCAAGGCCATGGAACAGGCTGTTGGGGAGATTGTTTCCACAGGCGATTCTCCCGAAGTCAAATTGCAGAAGATCTATGCCCGGGTCCAGAAAATCCGCAATACCTCTTATGAAATTGAAAAAACAGAACAGGAACAAAAGCGCGCCAAGGAAAAAGAGATCAGCAATGTCGAGGATGTTTGGAAACGCGGCTATGCTGACGGCAACGAAATTACCCTGCTTTTCGTGGGCCTCGCGCGGGCGGCAGGCTTCGATGCCTCTCCGGTCAGGGTTGCTACGCGCGACGATCATTTCTTCAAGCCCAATATCATGAGATCCAGGGACCTGAATACTTACGTTGCGCTGGTGAAGGTCAACGGCAAAGACTCGTACTTCGATCCCGGTGCTGCATTTACGCCTTTCGGCCTTTTGCCATGGTCGGAGACCGGTACGACCGGCTTGAAGCTGGACAAAGAGGGCGGAACGTGGGTGACCACGACCACGCCGGAGCCTTCTGCGTCACAAATTGTGCGCAAAGCGGAATTGAATCTGACGTCCGAGGGGGCGCTGGAGGGAAAGCTAACTGTCACTTTTACAGGTCTTGAAGCGCAATGGCGGAGAGTCGGAGAGCGCAACCAGGACGATACCCACCGTAAGAAGCTCCTAGAAGACTACGTGAAGGAAGTCGTTCCGGCAGGGATCGAAATCGAACTCACCAACAAGCCGGACTGGGCGAGCTCTGCGCCAAGCATGGTTGCCGAATATTCCTTGAAGGTTCCCGGCTGGGCTTCCGGCGCGGGAAAGCGTGCGCTGCTTCCGGTTGGTTTGTTCAGCGGTCCCGAAAAACATATGTTTGAGCATTCCACCAGGGTTCATCCGCTTTACTTTCAGTACCTGTTTGAAAAAACCGATGATGTCCGCATTGAGCTGCCCCTGGGCTGGCAGCCAAGCAGCCTGCCGCAAGCGCAAAACAACGATGCAAAGGTCATTGCCTACACTCTTAAAGTCGAGAATGAGAAGGGTGCGCTGCATCTGGAGCGGCATCTCCGGAGCGGGCTTACGTTCCTCGAACAAAAATACTACCCTGCACTGCGCAATTTCTATCAAGCCGTGAGGACAGGAGATGAGCAACAGATTGTGTTGCAGCCCGGCGCGTCGGCTGCGAGCAAGTAAAATGCGGCGCGCACTGCTTTCTTTTGCATTAGTTATGATGGGCTGTCTTGCAGGTGTGCCGCCGTGTGCGGCGGGAGACGCTCCCGCCTGGATGCACGCGCTCGTTAGTGCGCCCTTGCCGGCGCACGACGAGAAGACAGACGGGGTGCTGCTCTATTCCGAGCGAATCATAACGGTACAATCCGCGGACAAATTCAAAATTACTGTTCGCGAAGCCTACAAGATTCTGCGCCCGGGCGGCCGCGAGTATGGCACCGTGACCGTCTCGTACAACTCCCATTCAAAGATCACCGGCTTGCGCGGATGGTGCATTCCCGCGCAGGGCAAAGACTACGAAGTGAAAGATAAAGAGGCGGTAGAAATCTCGCTGCCAAAAGTGGACGGCAGCGAACTTGTCTCCGATGTAAAAGACAAACTCCTGCGCATCCCCGCTGCAGACGTGGGGAACATCGTGGGATTCGAGTACGAGAAGGAATTACAGCCCTTTGTCTTGCAGGACGTATGGCGTTTTCAGGAAGCAGACCCCGGGCGGGAAGCGCACTATACGTTGCAGCTTCCGGCAGGCTGGGAATACAAAGCCACGTGGATGAACTATCCGGAGGTGAAGCCGGCGCAATCGGGAAACCAGTCACAATGGAGCGTGAGCGACATCAAGGGGATAAAGCACGAAGACAGTATGCCGCCCTGGCAAGGCGTGGCCGGCCAGATGATAGTCTCGTTTTTCCCGCCGGGAAGTTCAGCGCAAAACCAGGGATTTCAGAACTGGAAGCAAATGGGGATTTGGTACCAGGGGCTGACCAGCGGACGGCGGGATGCTTCTCCGGAACTTAAACAAAAGGTAGCGTCGCTGACGGCTTCCGCGAGCGCTCCCGCCGCGAAAATGAAGGCCCTTGGAGAGTTTGCGCAGCGGGACATCCGGTACGTGGCGATTGAGCTGGGGATCGGCGGGTGGCAACCGCACCCAGCCGCGGAAGTGTTTGCGCACCATTACGGTGACTGCAAGGATAAAGCAACGCTGATGGGAGCGATGCTGCATGAGATCGGCATCGATTCGTACTACGTAGTCATTAATTCCGAGCGCGGTTCCGTTACGCCAGAGACGCCGGCTCACATGGGCGGTTTCGACCACGTGATCCTTGCCATCAAACTGCCTGATGGAGTCAGCGAGGGCTCTCTCGCAGCCACGATGTTCCACCCGAGGCTCGGCAAGATCTTGTTCTTTGACCCCACAGACGAATTGACCCCCTTTGGACAGCTTAGTGGCGCGCTGCAGGCGAATTATGGACTGCTGGTAACGCCGGATGGCGGTGAGTTGGTCGAACTTCCGGAATTGCCGCCGGCCATGAACGGGATTCAGAGGACCGCCAAGCTCAATTTGAGCGCTGCGGGCACGTTGAGCGGCGAAGTGCAGGAAACACGCGTGGGCGACCGCGCCTGGTCGCAGCGGTGGGCGCTGCGAACGGTTACAAAGGATACGGACAGGATCAAGCCGATTGAAACTCTGCTTTCCCATTCGCTTGCAACTTTCCAAATTACCAACGCGAGCGTCGGCAACCTGCAACTGACCGATCAGCCGTTTTTGTACAATTACTCGGTGGTCGCACAGAATTATGCGAAGTCAGCAGGAAACCTGTTGTTGGTCCGGCCTAGATTCATCGGTAACAAATCGAGCGACCTGCTGGAAACAAAAGAGCCCCGAAAATATGCCGTGGAATTTGACGGGCCATCGCGGGACTCGGACACATTTGAAATCACGCTTCCGCCGGGTTACGAAGTGGATGACCTGCCACCGCCGGTGAACGCGGATTACAGTTTCGCGAGCTATCACAGCAAGACAGAAGTGAATGGGAACACTTTAAAATACACGCGGACGTTTGAAATCAAAGAGCTGAGTGTGCCGGTCAACAAGGTCGAGGATTTGAAGAAACTCTATCGCATCATTGCGGGCGACGAGCGCAATACTGCGGTGTTGAGGCCTGCGACTCACTGATTTTCACTTCGGTAAGCGTCCTCGCGATTTTTACGCAGAGCTTTCACCGACCAGACCGTGTCCGCGCGCCCGATTAGAAAGGCGGCGAAGCAGAGCGCAAATACCGAATGGCTCAGGCTTGCGCCAAAGTATTGCCAGAAGGCCGCTCCCGCGCCGGGGTAGTCCGAAGAGAAGAGTAGCGTGAGCATGAAGACGAGGCCGCAGAAACTTGCGGAACGCACCAAAATGCCGAGAACCAGCGCAATTCCAATCGCCAATTCGCCATAGGCCACCAAAAAGGCGATGCCCGTGGCGTGTGGAAGGACAAAGCCGCGCAGGATGGGCGCCATGAACGGATAAGTCCCGCCCTCCAGGAACTTATTGATCCAGAATTGAAAGCCGCCGTGAAGTGTAAATGCGGTGCCGAAAACTTTGTATTGCGCGAAGATCAGGAAAAGAATCCCCACACCGACACGGACCAGGGCAAGCGCTTCGCTGTTGCGGACACTGGAATCCGGCGGAAGATTCATCGCCACTCCCATTCTACGGTGGAGCTCCCACTCCCGCGGTATTCGCGCGAGGGATGAAGAATAGTATTGCCGCAGGAGGTTGCATGGCGGCCAATTTTTTGCGAAGAGCGCGGGGCGAAGCTTCCAGCATTTGTTTCATCAGCGAGGCAGCCGCTTCAAAAGAGAGGTGGAGACGAAAGACGTCCGCGTGTTCCGCGTGGGAATATTTTTCGTAGCGCGGAGTGGAATCTTTCGCTGCCATGAGCAAGATTTCCCAGGGACTCTGCTTTTGAAACAATTTCTTCGCCGAAGCCTCATCGCGCGCAAGGCCAACCAGGGAGCGCTGCGTGCCGCCTCCAATTTCGAGAGAGACTGAAGTTACTTGGGCGGTGTTGAACGGACACCCGGGATCATCATCTGGAAAACGGGCGAGGAGTCCGGCGACTTCGATTTCGGTGGAAGCAAACCCATCCCACCAGTAGCGATAACTGTTATAGACGACAGTGCCGGCGCGAAAAATCTGCTGCACGCGCGCGACGTTCTTGCCCGTCACGCTAACCACCATATCCGCGAGTTCGGCAAGGCGAAACGTTTGCTTCACAACCGGCCGCACGGTGACATAGCCCGCGTCTTCTTCTGTGAAGCGCAACGCGATGTTTTCAGGGAGCGGCATGCGGAAGGAATGATGCGAAGGCTCAGCCGAGTTTCAAGAGGCGGTCGCGCACGCGATCGCTGAGAATCTTGCCGTCAACGGTCTTGCCTTCAAGGGCCGCTTTGGCAGCTTTCACTACGGCGCCCATTTGCTTAATGGAATTCGCGCCGGATTCGGAGATCGCTTTCGCGATTGCCGCATCCATTTCGGCCGCGCTGGCCCCTGCAGGCAGATAGGATTCGATGATGGCGAGCTCCTTAGCTTCTTTGCCGGCAAGTTCCGGGCGATTGCCCTTGGTGAACTGCTCGATGGATTCCTTGCGCTGTTTTACAAGAGTCTGAAGAATCTGAATGGACTCGGCGTCGTCGAGCGCGCGTATCTTTTCGACTTCCTTGTGCTTGATGGCCGCCTTAATTCCCCGCAGGACGCTAAGTCGCAGTTCATCTTTGGCCCGCATCGCGTCGACCAGATCCTTCTGAATTTTTTCCGCAAGACCCATCGGATCTCCTCGTCCACCCGACTATAGCAGAGCAGGAGCCCGCACCGGCAACCACCGAAATCGGCCGTCCGCTCACGCGGCGGATAAGTGCACCATTCAAAAAGCTCCCGGAGAGGGCCGCTGTCGAGTACCGGCCTTCTTTTTTCTCGGCTCGATGATTTGACACTGTAGGCGCGGCTCGCTACTTTTGAGCTCTTCTCCGGTAGCAGAGAATCTCGCTTTTTGATGCGTCCGGCCGGTTGGAATCGAGATCAGAAAGGGATAAATGAAAGTCATCGTAGCGGACAAGATCAGCGATCGGGGCGTGCAATTGTTGAAGGAGCAGCCGGGCTGGAACGTGGTGATGACGGCGAATGATTCATTGAAAGCGGAGATTGCCGACGCGGATGCTTTGATTGTGCGCAGCGCAACGAGAGTGACAGCGGAATTGCTGGATTGCGCAAAAAAATTGCGCGCCGTGGGCCGTGCCGGCGTAGGCGTGGACAACATCGACCTGGATGAAGCGACCAAGCGCGGCGTGCTGGTGATGAGCACGCCCGGCGGAAGTTCGGTCAGCGTTGCCGAGCATACTTTTGCATTGTTATTGGCGCTTGTTCGTCAGCTCCCAAAATTTGATGCTGCCATGCGCGAGGGCCGGTGGGAAAAATCCTCGTCGGGCGCCGAAGTGCGCGGGAAGACCTTGGGGCTCGTTGGGCTCGGCCGCATCGGCAGCGAGGTAGCGTCGCGGGCGGAAGCGTTCGATATGCGCGTCGTTGCTTACGATCCGTTCATCAGCGAAGCCGCGGCGCGGGAGCTGTCCGTGGAACTTGTGCCACTCGATCAACTTTTGGCGGAATGTGATTTTATCTCGCTGCACACGGCGGTGAGCCCGCAGACGCGGGACATGATCAACGCCCTGTCCATCGCGAAGATGAAGAAAGGCGTGCGCATCATCAACGCTGCGCGCGGAGAGCTGATCAACGAAGCCGACCTGGCGGCGGCCATCAAGGGCGGACACGTCGCGGGAGCGGCGCTGGACGTCTTTGCAGAAGAGCCGCCGAAGAATTGCCCGCTGATCGGGCTTCCGAACGTAATCACCACGCCGCACGTGGCGGGCTCCACGGCGGAGGCTCAAGAAGAACTGGGCACGCAGGTTGCGCTGCAGATCCGCGATTATCTGGTGGAAGGAGTGATTCGCAATGCCGTGAATCTACCGGCACTTTCGCCGGACCAATATCGGCGCGTGCGGCCGTACCTGGAGCTTGCGGAGCGACTCGGGTCGCTGGTTTCACAGGCGGCAGGAGTGCGGCCGGCGCGGATACGCATCCGCTACGCGGGCGAAGTAGCGGAGGTTGGAACGCATCTGCTTCGCAGCGCCGTGCTGGCGGGCGTGCTCAACGCTGTGCTGGACCAAAAAGTGAACGTCGTCAACGCGCCGGCAGTGGCAGCTGCAAGAGGCCTGACGGTGGAAGAACAGACCCGCAGGCGCGAACATGGTTTTCCAAACACGCTTGAGGTCTCCGCACTGCCCGAAAAAACCGGAACAGCCGCAGGTTTCACGGCGGAAGGCACAGTCCTGCATGACGGCTCACCGCGCGTGCTGCAGATCGAAGGAATTCCGCTAGAGGCGCAGCTCGAGGGGACGATTCTCTATTTAAGAAACCGCGACGAGCCCGGCGTCATTGGGCAGATCGGGACGACGCTGGGGAAGCTCGGCGTCAATATCGCTACATTTGCTCTCGGCCGCCGGGAAGCCCAGCGTGGCGCCGACGCCGTTTCGCTCGTACGTGTCGACGGGAAAGTGTCACCGGCCATTCTGGAGCCAATTCGGGCGATACCGGCCATCACTGAGGCTAAGCTACTGCATTTGGGCTAGATAGAGTCTTTTCGAAGTTGGCGAGAGCAAGTTCCTTCCATTCTGTTCTTGAGTGGATCTTCCCATTTTGGAGACGAAAGGGACGAGTGCGCGCAAAGATTGCTGCGGGGCGGGCATGTACTGGGCCCTGGTGGCCAATGCGTGAGAAAAATAGCTGCATTAAATCGAAACAACTTGACTTGACATCCTCAGGCATCCTGGTCTAAAAGCTAGCTCAACGGTAGCTTGTGTCGAGCGGCGGGTAAGGTTGCCCGGGGATTATTGACATCTCGTGAGCGGTCTTGAGTCAGCGGCGAGTCGGCGCCACTTCTCATTTATCCGGCACCTTCCTTTTAGGTTTGGATCGATCTTCAATTTATGGTGCGCGAAGGGAGAATGTATGTATTCACATTCAATTAAGCGCAGCCTTCTGGTGGGCTTTGTAGTTCTTGTGTATGCGGCGGTTTGCGCGTGGGCGCAGACCGGCACCACTTCGGTAAGAGGTGCGGTTACTGATAAAACGGGGGCGGCCATCGTCGGCGCGAAAGTGACGGTCATCAACGCAGCACAGGGGTTGCAGCGCGAAACTCTCACGGATGGCTCCGGTGCGTACGAATTTCTCGCGCTTCCTCCGGGCAGTTATGTGTTGGCGGTTGAAACGAAAGGTTTCCGTAAATTCGAGCAGAGGAACCTGCAATTGCTGGTGAACTCACCTGCTACCGTCAACGCCACCCTGGAGGTGGGCGCGGCCACAGAGACCGTCGAAGTATCTGCGCAGGCCGTGGCCCTCAACACCACCGACGCATCACTGGGGAGTGCCTTCGGTGAGAATCAGGTGAAGCAGTTGCCGCTGGAGGGGCGAAACGTACCAGACTTGCTTACATTGCAGGCTGGCGTCACCTATACAGGCAACCGGCCCGATGTAAATCGGGATGTCGATACGCGTAGCGGTGCCGTGAATGGAGCTCGCAGTGACCAGAGCAACGTCACCCTAGACGGAGTGGACGTCAATGACCAGGTAAATGGGAGCGCGTTCACCTCCGTTTTACCCGTCACATTAGACTCCATCCAGGAGTTCCGGGTCACGACCACCAACGCTAACTCCGACCAGGGACGTTCATCGGGTGCCCAGGTATCTCTGATCACGAAGAGCGGCACCAACAATTTTCACGGCTCGCTCTACGAGTATCACCGCAATACCTACACAAGCGCTAACGATTACTTTGTGAAGCTCGCGGAATTGCAGTCCGGCCAGCCGAACCTACCTCCCAAGCTCCTTCGAAACATCTTTGGTGGATCACTGGGCGGCCCCTTCATGAAGGATCGTTTCTTCTTTTTTGTGAATTACGAAGGTTCGCGCCAACGCGAAGAGGCCAGCGTTCTGCGCATTGTGCCGAGCGATAATTTACGACAAGGAATGATTCGGTATGTGTGTGCCAGCAGCGATCCGAATTGTTCCACTGGCAACACCAAAGTGAACGTCGTCAATGATCCATCCTTGGGCCTTGTTGCCACACTGACTCCTGCCCAAATTAAGGCGATGGATCCCCTCGGTCTTGGAGTCAACCCGGTCATGCTGAAGTACTTCAACTCTTTTCCTGAACCGAATGACTTCGGTCAAGGTGACCTGCTCAACTTTGTAGGGTTCCGCTTCCGCGGTCCGGTCCCAACCAACAACAACTGGTATATCGCACGGGCCGATTATAAACTTACGTCGAGCGGGAACCACACCTTGTTTTGGCGCGGTGCCTTGCGAAACGATGTGCACTCCACTGCTCCCTACCTTCCAGGTACCCCTCCCGAACATACTTTTGCAGATTACAGCAAGGGCTTCAGCGTGGGTTACACGGCACTACTTAAGCCCACCCTGATTAATAACTTCCACTGGGGTTTCACGCGGCAGAGCTTTGGCAATATCGGTAACAATGACAGCCAGCCATTCATCTTCTTTAGAGGGCTAAACGACGACGAGGGAGCCAACAACTCCGAACTCGCTGTCACCCGGAGCAGCTCTTTCCAGACTCCGGTGCATAACTTCGTCGACGACCTATCTTGGACAAGAGGTAAGCACACACTACAATTCGGCACGAACATCCGTTTCATCCGGAATCCTCGCCAGAACTTTCTGAGTTCCTTTTCGTCAGCTTCGACCAACTCTTCGGGGTTGGACACAGCCGGGATTGTAGGCTCTAAGTCTCCCCTTGATCCGCGAAACCACTCGAGTGACGGATTGCCCGCGGTCAATCGCGCATTCAGGCTTGGGTATAACTGGCCGATCATGGCGATGATGGGAATCGTTAGCGAGGTGGATGCGACTTTCAACTTCGATAAGACGGGCACGGCGCTACCTCAGGGGTCGCCTCTCAGGCGCCGGTTCGCTGCAGACGAATACGAATTCTACTTCCAGGATTCCTATCGGGTGCGAAGTAACCTTACCGTGACTTACGGCTTGCGTTATTCAATGTTCTCACCACCCTGGGAGACCAACGGAACGGAAGTGACGCCGAAAGGTTTTCCGATCGGTGGCGGGAGCCCGATCAGCCTTGCGCAATGGTTCCAGCAGCGAGCGTCCAAGATGCTTACTGGTGGATCGTCGGTTACGGATCCGCTGCTTTCCTACGACTTGGCGGGACCGGCCAACGGAAAACCAGGTTGGTACGATTGGGACTACAAGAACTTTGGGCCACGCCTGGCCTTTGCCTACACGCCGCGAGCCAAGGAAGGCTTATTCCGAAGTCTCTTCGGTAGCGGAGATAAGACCGTCATCCGTGGCGGTGTCGGTGTCGTATTTGACCGCATCGGTGCGGGGCTCCTGAGCACCTTCGACCGCACAGGCTCCTTCGGCCTTTCCACAGGGATCACTGCACCGGTCCCCTGCGTGGGACCGACCAGCCTAGACCCCTGCACCGGTACTCCTATCGCGCCGCGCCTTACCGATCTAAATGTCATCCCGCAGCTCGATGGGTCTGGGAGTCCGTATTTCCCCCCCACCCCAAAGGGAGGCTTTCCATTCACTTATCCGCCAGCAGGTACGGGACTGGCAATCCTATGGGGGTTGGACGACGGTATCAAGACGCCTTACGCTTACACTCTAGACTTTTCGGTTGGGCGCGAATTGCCCGGGAACGTGAGCCTTGAAGTTTCCTATGTGGGGCGCCTTGCTCATCGGCTTTTGTCGCAAGAGGATCTCGCAATGCCGCTGAACATCGTGGACCCGAAGTCCAAGGTCGATTACTTCACGGCGGCCAAGCGGCTGTCAGAGATAGGGTTCACGGGTGCACCCACTTCGGCAGTCAACGCCGCAATGGTCGGTCCGACTGCGGCCTACTGGCAAAACATGGTCGCGCCCTTGAAACCTGGTGACCAGTATTCACTCGCTTGCAGTGGCGGGTTCACCACAGATGTCACACAGGCCATGTACGATCTCTTTGCCTGCGGCGGAGGACCGGTTTTTGGCTTTGGAGATGAGACTACTCCCCTCGCCAATCTGGACTATTGGGGCTCTGATTTTAGCGGAAACGCAGGCATCCTCGGCGCGTCCGGCACTTACTATCCCTCAATCTTCGGTCCGAACGCTTACTTCAATAGCCAATTTCACTCGCTTTACGCCTGGCGGTCCGTGGGCAACGCAAACTACCACGCCATGCAGGTTAACCTGCGAAAGCGCATGTCGCACGGAGTGCAGTTTGATTTCAACTACACCTACTCCAAGTCCATTGACATCTCATCCGACGCGGAACGCATTGGTGCTTGGAGCGGTCTGGGGGGCCAAGTAATTAATTCCTGGGCTCCCAATTCGCTGCGAGCTGTCTCTGACTATGACATAACCCACCAGTTCAACACTAACTGGATCTTCGAAATGCCTTTTGGCAGGGGCCGGTGGATTGGCCGTAACTCACATGGAGCCGCCGAAGCGATCATCGGAGGTTGGCAGCTCTCAGGCTTGGCCCGTTGGACTACTGGGTTCCCGGTTTCAATCAGTAACGGCGCAACTTGGCCGACAAACTGGCAACTCGGCGGGGACGCAACGCAAATAGGCCCGGCGCACCCCCACACCACGCTGCGGCCAGATGGCACGGTAAACCTTTTTCCGACAGACCTGCCCGTAACGGACATCGGTCTCGGCCCTTTCCGCCATGACTTGCCTGGCGAGAGTGGCAACCGCAACACGATTCGCGGCCCGGGATTCGCCGGCCTCGATCTGGGACTCAGCAAGCGCTGGAAGATGCCCTTTGGGGAATCCCAGAATCTGTTGCTCCGTTGGGAAGTTTTCAACGTCCCGAACTTGAAGCGCTTCGACGTCCAGACAATAACGACGGATATCTCTTCAAGTTCGTTCGGCGCATACAGCGGAATGCTTACCAATCCGCGCGTGATGCAGTTCGCGTTGCGGTACGAGTTCTAATCACAGGACTACATCTCGCGGCATAAACGCGCTGCTGCAAAAACCGCCGGGAAGCGAGAGTTTCCCGGCGGTTCTTTTTTTCGGCAACTTATGGTGGATGCCTAGAGAAGTTTGCCAAATTCGCTTACATGGGAAAGGCATCCTGATTCTCTTCGTAGGGAGGAAGATGGGGAAATGGAGTTAGGGACGGTCGGGGCTTTCGGAGGGCTTCGTGGACGCCCCAAACGGTTTCGATAATGGCGAAAGAGATGGGTACCCAGATGAATTTGGGCTCCTTGATAGGGGGCGGCGGCAGGGATCTGTGGCCCTTGGTGCCTGCGCCGCGCGGTCCTTGCGGCTCTGGTTCCGCTGCGGAGGAGTCGAGAACGATGCGATAGGCGGCGCCTTCGGGGATCTCACGCACGTCGTCGTCGACGGCAAGGCGCAGCGAGGCGCGAACGCTCTTGACCAGGACTTCTCTAGGATTCGGAACCGTGAGTTGTCCGATGGTGGGTAGGTCCGTATTGGGGCGAATTATTGCTGCGGCGACATGGATGGCGAGGGCCCTGGAATTCGCCGTGGAGAAAATGGCAGAGCCGGTGGTGAGGATAGCCGCGGGACGGTCGTTTTCTAGGGAGCTAAAGTGACACTGCTGGAGCCGGACAGCAAGAGACGCGCTGCGCCCGCGCGGATCTGGAGGCTGCCGCCTGGTTCGGTGCGCAACTAGTCGCCTGGGAAAATGGTGGCGCCTGTAGAAGTGTTTCCCGCGCCGAGATGGGCGCGGTCCGCGTAAACAATCGCACCGAGGGAAGAAGAGGAAGCGCGCGAAAGAGGTGTTTGCAGCAGAGAACAAGAGAAAATTGCTGCGAGGATTACGCGCCAGCGCGCCATTTCCGCCAAGAATAAGAAATAGGTTTCGAATCGTCAATTAAAAGTACAGTGGTCAAGCGATTAAATGGCGAATCGCAGGCCCTCCGCAAAGAACACGACAGCGGAAGAGACGGGACAACGGGACAAGCCTCGTGTAGCCGTGGGTGGAGAGCTGTGCTAATCTGAATGTGAAGTTTGAGGCGGGCAAATCCCGCTTTTCGGTCGGGGCGTAGCGCAGCCTGGCTAGCGCGCCTGGTTCGGGACCAGGAGGTCGATGGTTCAAATCCATTCGCCCCGACCAATCTTTTTAGAACCAGCAATTTACAGAATACGAAAAAGCCGAAGACATCCTAGTTGTGGGCTAGGCATTCTTTTTTCAAGTCCGCCGCACGCGACCAATCTTTCTCGTCTGAATTCAGTGTCTTACGGTGCGAAGTGCACCACACGGCGAGTCTCGGTTTGGGAAAATTAAGTACAAGATCGCGCTTTTGGAAGAAAAATCAAACTGCAAGCCCAAGTCCGGTGCCTTGCACGGTCAAGTCGCACCAGTCGGGAGTCCTCGCACACTTCCCAGATGCGCGTTTACCAGGACCGATATTCAAGGTTTGACTCCTTCCTATTCCTCTTCATATGCCCGCTTCAGTGCCTCTATATCAAACCTTTTCATTTTGAGGAACGCCTTGGTTACACGTGCCGTTCGATTCTTATCCGTGCCGCCAAGCATCTCGTTCATAATCGTGGGAGTGATCTGCCAAGAGAGGCCGTACCTGTCCTTGAGCCAGCCGCACTGTCCGCCTTTCGGATCGGCGGAAAGCCTTTCCCAAAAATAATTGATTTCACCCTGCGTCTCGCAGGGTACGATGAATGATATCGCCTCGTTGAAAGCAAATTTGTGCTCCCGCGCAGAATCCATGGCTCCAAACTCCTGGCCGAGAAGCGTAAACGAAGAGTATCTTACCGTGCCTTCTCTGTCCGGTTCCTCGCCCTTTCCATAACGCGCAAGTATATTCGCGTTCGTGGTCCCGTCGGCGCCGGCAGGTGAATTCTTGAAAACCTCTGCGTAAAAATTAACCGCTTCTTCCGTTTTGCCGCAGACCCTGCCCACAAACATGAGCACGGAGGTGATCCTCTGCTTCATCTCGCGCTCGCCCGCCAAAATCACCTGCCATGAGAGTCCGTACTTGTCTTCCAGCCAACCGTACCGGTCGCTGAAGGGGTAGCTGCCGAGAGGCATGAGAACTTTTCCACCTGCAGAAAGTTTCTCGAAGATCGCGTCGACTTCGTTTTTTGTTTTACATTTCAGGTGAAATGAAACGGAGGGATTAAACTTGAAAAGTGGTCCGGCGCTTACGGCCATAAACGGCTGTCCCGAGAGCTCGAACGACACGATGTCGCAATCCCCTGACGGCGTGTTATGAAGAGTTTTTATATTCATGATCTTTGAGTTTGGAATCAGAGAAGTATAAAGCTCGGTCGCCTCTCTTGCCTCTTTGTCGAACCACAGGTGCGGAGTGATTTTGGGCATAGGATCTTGCTCCCGGTTCTGAGTCACTGAATCAGTTAAGCTGACTTGTCCAATCTTGTCGAGGTCCAACCTTTGCGCGTGGCAATCTGAGGCCGGCGGGAAATTGGCGGGGTTCGTGGGTGTGCTTGCATAACCCCTTCAGGTCGCTGCGTAGCTCAAGACCATTGCTATTGCCAATTGGAAATGGCCAACTCCCAGTAAGTCGGCGCTGGACATTAAGGCGCCGCGTTTACCAGGGACTGACAATTCGGGATTCTTCAACCATTCCGCAATTGCTTGACGTGTTCGAGAAGCTGCTCGGGCAGCCAGCCGAAATTTCTTGCAATCTCAGGTGTCTGGCCTGTGTCATGTACCGCCGCGGTGTCGGTATCCATCTGAGCTTGAGACCGGCGTCGTCCACAAGGAATTGCACAGGTCCAGTGCGTAGAAGTGAAGGACGTGAAAGGCACACCGTGAATTTAAGCAGGGAACATGGGTCGGCCGAAAATCGCGCGTGTGCGTTGCCACGTTCCGGAACGACTCATTCCTTGACTTCAACCGACGGCGGAGCAGAAATCGCCGAAGGTAAGAATGCCAGTCAGTTACTTGTCCGGCAGAGCGAAGGCAGCCAGAGTATCGGACGCTTCGATAGGTACGTCCTCCGTTGCAAGAAGACCGCTTCCGCCAGCCGCGATCACCACGATTTGTTTATGCGTTCGTTTTCCGAGAAACGTCATGGGCGTGGCGTGGCCGTTGGCCTCAAGGCGAATCACCCAGAGTTCCTTGCCCGTGTTCGAATCAAAGGCACGGAAACGCTTATCATTTGTGCCCGCAATAAAAACGAGTCCGCCGGCTGTGGCAATCGAACCGCCGAGATTCGGGACGCCCGTCTTGGGAATCCCCTTCGCTTCCAACTCGTCCACAACGCCAAGGGGAACCTTCCAGGCAATTTCCCCGGTGTTCAAATTGACAGCATTTAGAGTTCCCCAGGGCGGCTGCTGGCATGGATAGTGGTTCTTGTCCCAAAACCGCGCGTATGTTCCCCATTGGCTGCCCCACACGTACGCTTCGGGAGAACCTGCCGGCTGCGGTTTCATAGAACCTACCGAGCCCAACTCGTTTACGTTGACAAAGAGATATCCAAGAGATGGATCAAAAGAAGCTCCCGACCATGTGGCGCCTCCGAGCGTTCCCGGCATTTCCACGGTGAGCTCCAACCCCCATGGATTGAAGATGCGACCGGGCAAGATGGAGCCAAAGGTCTCCAGGCAATACTTATTGGATTCGGGGGTGACGGTGGTGATGTCCTCGCGGGTGACCGAGATTCTGGCGAGCGGCGGCGGCTTGACGGGAAATGGCTGAGTGGGCCAAGCGGCCTCTCCCGGCAATTTACTCGGCAGCACGGCGCGCTCTTCGATAGGGAACAAGGGTTTGCCCGTAAGCCGATCGAGTACGAAGACAAATCCCATTTTTGTCACTTGAACGACGACGGGAATTTCACGTCCTCCCTGGCGAACAGTTATCAAACTAGGGGGCGCCGGCGGGTCATGATCCCAGAGGTCGTGATGAACCATTTGGAAATACCAAATGAGCTTGCCTGTCGCGGCGTCCAGCGCCACGAGCGAGTTGCCGAACAGATTCTGACCTCTGCGGTCCGCACCGTAAAAATCGTATGAGGGCGACCCGATGGGAAGGAAAATCATGCCGTGCTCGGTATCCACACTCATGATCGACCACACGTTCGTGCCTGAGCGGTCTCTCCAGCCGTCCCCCTCCCATGTTTCGTGTCCTAGCTGGCCAGGCTGGGGAACGGTGTCAAACGTCCAAACAAGTTTGCCTGTCCGGACGTCGAAGGCACGAACGGCTCCGCTGGGCCCCTTCGAGGGATACTCCTGAACTGCCGCTCCGGTAATAACAAGGTCCCTGTAAATGGCGGGAGGCGAAGTCACGTCATACTGTGCTTTGGGCCAGCCGTCCGCGACTCCCTTGCGGAGATCAATAGCGCCACGATTACCGAAACCGTTGCAGGGCTTGCCTGTCTGGGCATCCAACGCGAAAAGGCGACCATCCAGCGTGCCATAGAAGATGCGTTTATCGGTCCTGCGCGCCCTGCCGCTGCAGGTAACAGGCGAGTTTCCCTCCCAGTAGGCAACACCGCGATTTTGCACAGTGCGTCGGGTCTGGGCATCCGAGAAAGGATCAAATATCCATATCTCCTTGCCCGTCTCTCCATCCAGCGCAATCACGCGGCTCGCGGGGGTCGAAAAATAAAGGACGCTGTCGACCATCAGAGGAGTACTTTCATAGGCCGAAATATGTCCGGCGCGTATGGAATTCCAATTGGTTTCCCCCGTATGGCAGGTCCACAACCTGCGAAGCTGCCCGACATTGCTCCGGTCGATCTGCTTCAGCGGCGAAAATCTCATCCCACCTGGATCGTGACCATAAGACCGCCACTCTTGGTCGATGGGACCAGACGGACTCTGCCCGCAAGCGAAACGGCACGACACAAGAAGACATGCCAAAGTGCAAATAAGGCGGTTCATCAAGCCTCCCAGAACGGCGGTGCAGGAATGAATTCAACAAAGCTGTGTCACGGTAACCCGAAGCATAGGATATTGGGGCCGGCCGCAAGCGCCACAAATTGTTTGCCGCTGACCATGTAGGTCATAGGAGAGGCTTTGTTAACTCCGTTCGTCGGAAAATGCCACAAGGCCTTACCGTTGCGCTCATCGAGGGCGACAACGTCTCCGCTGGGGTCTCCATAGAACAGAATCCTGCCGGCCGTGGCCAATACTCCCGCGTTTCGCTTTCCATCGATGGGTCCGATTTGCGGAGTTTCCCAAACGATGTTTCCGGTCTCAATGTCGAGTGCACGCAGGTACTTCTTTCCAAGTTCCTCTTCGGGCTCGCGCATTTTTCCCTTGCCGGATGCCAGTTTTACGCTGCACTTCTCCAGGGCAACGATGTAATAGAGACGCGTCACCGGGCTGAACGCAGTGGCATTCCAGTTGGTCGCGGCTTGGGGGCAGGTGACGCCATTCTCCGGTAAAGTCTCAGGGCGGCCGTTAGGAGCGACGCCGCTAGCCCAAGTCAGCCGCTGTATGAATTTTTTTGCCAACAGAATTTGGCCATCTTTTCGATCCAGCACATAGAAGAATCCGTTCCGGTCTGCGTGCAGCAGGAGTTTCCGATCTTGCCCGCGATACCGCGTGTCGACCAGGACAGCGGGTTCGGTTGCATCCCAATCATGAACATCGTGAGGAGTGAATTGATAATACCATTTCAACTTACCGGTGCCGGGGTTCAAGGCTAGGATGCAATTCGTATAAAGGTTGTCGCCGGGGCGATCACGGTCGTCGGAATCCGGAAAAGGGTTGCCGGTGGACCAGTAGAGAGTATCTGTCTCCGGATCGTAGGAACCTGTGAGCCACGTTGAGCCGCCTCCGAATGTTGGCTCCTTGCCCTTCCAAGTCTCATACCCCGGCTCTCCTTTGCCGGGGATGGTCCAGAACCGCCACACAGGTTCGCCCGTCGAAGCCTTGTAAGCAGCGACAAACCCACGAATACCCCAGTCGCCGCCAGAGACTCCAGCAATAACCATGTCCTTGACGACCAAGGGGGCCACAGTCGAGCCATAGTGCTGAGACTCCTCCGGCATTACGACTTCCCACATTACGTGGCCTGTAGTCCGATTCAAGGCGATCAAATGCGCATTATCGGTCACCATAAATACCTTATCCCCGAGGACAGCCACGCCCCGGTTTGTGCCCAAAGCCGCGTCTCCAACCAGTTCCCGAGTACGCGGGCGCGAATACACCCAAATCTCGCGACCCGTGAGGGCATCCAGCGCAAAGGCTGCATTTGGGCCGGTCACATACATGATGCCGTCAGCAACGATGGGTGTCGCTTCCAACCCGAAGTAGCGCATGTTTTCAACAAAGTAGTTCGTATCGGGAAGCAAGCTTTTCCATAAGGGAACCGAGAAGACCCACTTCAGAGCCAGCTGGTTCACATTTGTGGCGTTGATTTGAGTGAGCTCGCTGTACCGGTTTCCGCTCAGTTTTCCGTTGTAGGTCAGCCAGTCGCCGGGCCCAGGATTGGAGATTCTTACAAAGCCGATTCCCTCTACACTGGAGGCCGACAGTGTGCCGGCACGGACTCCTAGACGGACGTCTGTCTGCTTGCCCAGGTAAGCGATCAGATCCCGAAGTTTTTCAGGGCCGGCCTTGACGGGGGGCATTATCGATCGCTTCTCCTCCGTGACGGCTGAAATCTGGCCCTCCCGAATAAGGTGGAACTGTCCTTTCGGGTCCTGCAACCGAATGTCAAAATTGCTACGATTCCTGGCAAATCCACGAATGGTGCTCCCATCATGCAGCTGTACGGTAATCAGGTCATACCCGGGGGAGATACGCGCACTGGGATCCAGCAGTTTCGCTTGAATCTCGTCGGCCGTCATTTCACGTCCTACGTTCGACAAGTCCGGACCTATGGGTTCTCCGTTGCCAGAAATCATATGGCAGGTGACGCATTGTCCCCTACCGAAGAAGAATTGCTCTCCTGCGGCCGAGTTGCCGCGTACCGTGTTTTCCGCGGACGGAGCATTCAGAGAGCGTACCAATGCTGCAAGAGCATCGAGTTCCTGAGCCGGCAAGTCGAAGGCCGGCATGCCTGATCTGGGGACTCCTTTGCTGATCAGGTCCCTCAACTCCTGAACAGTACGGTCACGTAGCCGGCGATTTCCGGCGAGACCAGGGGCATTGTCCGTACCACGGGAATCAGCGCCATGGCAGCCAGCGCAGCGTTGCGCGTATATTTTTGTGCCTTGCGCCAGATTTGACGGCGTATCTGTAGGATTCTGCCCGACCACCGGCGCCGCGCTCATGACAAGCAAGACGATCAAAGATCTCGCACCGCGGCAGGCGGAGATGAACTGCCTCAAAGAGCCCGCGTTCCCTTTCATCGGACTCTTTAACAAGGCTTGATGTTCTCCGTATTCCACGAAGCCAGGTTCCCTTACTTGATTGCCGATCGATGCTCTTCGACGTAAGCGCCGATTTCGCCAACGGTTCCGAGCCAAATCCCGTTGGCTGGATCCCTGGCATAGTCGCACAAGGCCTCCAGCGCCTTGGTGTCCGTCACTTGATAACCCCGGTCACCGATCTCATGACCGACAAAAATGATCCAACGGCCTTGTTTCGCTGCTTGCTCGACCGGTTTCATCATTTGCTCAAAGTTCATGTCATCGAAAGACGTGCCCAGCGCTTGCGCGAGGTCACAGAATGCAGGGTCGTTTGCGGCTTCGTCGAGATAACCGCGCCCAACCAGAAAGCGTTTCGCGACCAAGGGCACATAGCTCTTTGCACGCCGCCCTCTTCCGACGAATTTCTGCCCGCAGGGGTAGGCAAAGGTCCTTGGCTTTGCCCCTAGCAGGCGACTAATTTCCGCGTTCGCGGCGTCAAGTTGTTTCTCCATCATCGACAGGGAGTAATCCTCAAGTGCGTTCTTCCGGCTAAACTCGTAGTTTCCTGTACAGGGATGCGTCATGGAGTGATTGCCGATCTCGTGTCCCTCCGCTGCGGCCCGACGCCAGCCATCTAGACGCTTTTCAATCTGGTTCCCCTGAAGGAAAAACGTGACCTTAACATCATGCCTGCGGAGCAGCGCCAAGCCTGTATCGACTTGGCTGGATCGCCCGTCGTCGAAGCTCAGGCTGAGCGCCATGCGTTTTCCATTTGGCCACTGAAAGGAGCGCGCAAGTTCGTCCTTAGCTGAGCCCGCACTCTGGCCGAATACTGCCGTACTCCGGAAGCTCGCACCGAAGGAGAAAAGGGCGAGCATCAAGAACAAAATAGTCTTTTGCATTGGAGATTATGCTACTGCTCCCAGGCCAGGTCCGTTCAAGTTCGCCGTGCGCAGAATTCCATCCTTGACACGGAAGATTTCCGGGAACTTTTCCTCCCAAGCCTTGTTTGCTCTCGGCACATACTCCCGGGCATTCGCCTCGACTGCAGTCACCCCCGGCATATGCGCCGCCAGTCCGACGGAATGCACAAGGGATGCGCCGGGACAGGTCAAGTCCTGAACGCAGAGGAACATTTTATATTTCTGCGCCGCCGCCGCCATAAGCAGCGCCTGGCTTTGTCCTTTGCATGCTTTGAGCGCCGCTCCCGAATAGCCCATCTCCCGCGCCAGCATCAGCCTGTCGAGGCCCGTCAGCGATTCGTCAATCACAACCGGCCTCAGCTTGGCGGCTTCGTGCATGGTATTCTCCCTGTGCTTCTCCAGATCCCGCGCTGTGGGTTGTTCAATATACCGGATCCTTTCGAAACCCGCGGGCGTCTTTTCCTTCAGGCGACGCAGAAATTCCAGCAAGTAGCCAACGTTGGGGCAGCGCTCGTTGAAGTCGAGAGAATACCCCCAAGTTTTCATCCCGCGTTGTGCTTGAACTTCAGTCGTCGTCCGATCGATCCGCAGTATCCGGTCGAGGTCCCAGTCCAAATCGTTGCCGTCCAACTTGATCTTAATGTGGGTCAGGCCGTTGTAACGGATCCATCCGGACAAGGTCTCAGGCAAGCCGTCGTTCAATCGTTTTTTGATGTCCGAGTCTTCGATGGCATCGGAAGCTCCGACCGAATGGTAGAGCGCCAGCAGCGCGCTTGGGGCCGTTAACACATACCGGTCCAGGTATTCCCCTTTGAATTCCGGGCCGAGGTAATAAGACAGATCGTGGGTCATGAAATCGCGCCCGTACGTGCGATAAGAGGTTAATCCATGGACTTTTCCGAAGGCGTCGTGAAGGGCGGCATCAAAGGCGCTCGCCGTGACCAGCGTGCAGAGTTTTGGGATGGCATCTTCGAGTTGCAGGCGACGTGAGACTTCCTCCGCTGCCTTCAAGTACTCCGGTTCCAGTGCCCCGTTGATATCGATCGAGTGGCCAGCCTCCTTGAAGTCCGCGGTAATTTTTCGCATGCGCTCTGCCAAGGCCCTCATTGCTCCGAGCGTCCTGTCGTAAGACATACGCTCCGAAGGAAACGACCAGACGTTACCCATGGTCATCGACCCGAAACCATGAGCCGATCGGCCATTCGCAATATGTACGACACACCGCACGTTCAAGATCGTAGTGCGGTCCACTTCCTTGCCACCGAACTTATAAGGAGTTCGATAGCGAAATTCCTCGTAATCGTAAGACACGTCATCTATTCGGATGCCGGCTGGTCTTGTGGCCGAAGTGTGGAACGTGTTCCCCCAGCTTCGAAACGCAACGGAAGCCAACAGTGAGGTCACAGGCGCCACGCGCAAGAATTCTCGCCGACTGACTTGTTGTCGTTTCGGCCGCCGCTGGTTCTTATCGGTCACCTGCTATCGCTCCGTAGCCTTCGCGCAAGCGCGTCTTCAAGAATTGGAGATCGCGGCGCAGAGCGGCGAGAATATTCTCCTCTTTGGCTGCGCTGGTTTTCCCCGCCACGTCATACTCGAGGTGTAGCGAAATGGGGCCTTGAAAGCCGCCAGCTGCGAGCGCGTTCACGAAATACTTCCAGTCCACCATGCCTTCCCCTAGCGGACAGTTCCTGGCCGCCCAGCCTGTCTCCGCTTTCTCCCATCGAAAGTCTTTGGCGGCGACCATCTTCAGGCGCGGCATCACCAGGTTCGTTGCGATCTTCCAGCCGCCCACTCCACCTTCGGCCACGGCATGACGCGGGTCGAAGTAGAAGCCAGCCCACTTGGGATCAAGTGTGTCTATCACGGAGGCCACGTCCCAAACCGGGGCTCCCATGTACTCCTCGTGGTTGTGGTAACCCGCCTGCACGCCATACTGTTTGCCGAGGCCGACGAGGCCACGAAACTGGCCGGCAGCCTCCTCGAGTTCTCGCCGCACGTTGACCATCTTATACTTGTAATAGCCCGGCTTGAAGAATGGTATCGAATGTTTGGCGGCGATCGTCAGGATTGTGCGCGCCGCCGGGTCGTCCGCAGAAGTGATCTCTGTGGTGATCATCGGGACGTCCAATCCCTCTTCGCGGATGGCGGCCACGGCTTTGGGGAGGTCTTCGGCAGCACGCTCAGGCGGAACGTGCCCGCCTTGGCGTACCGTCAGGTCAATTCCGCCAAATCCTATACTTTTGGCGGCTTGAGCCAGTCGCAGCCAATTCATTCCTGGCAAGGGCTTCGAGAAGAGGCAAAGGGTTCCGGTATAGCCTCCGCCAGGGGGCGCCACGGAGGCTTCAACCATATTTAGAGATACAGCGCACGCCGCCGAGGAGCATACGCCGAGAAAGTCTCGCCGCGAGAATTCCATGGACATGATTCTCTCCCTCTCATCAAGAAATGGTATGTCTGCCTTCCTCACATGGAAAAAAACCTGCTGCTGAAGGAGTGTCTCACCGCTGAGCCACTATTTAGCGACACTAGCGGACAGCTTTGAGAAACGCCAGCAGGTCCGCCATCTGGCTAATGCTGATCTGCTTCTCCAAACCTTCCGGCATCATGGACACCTTGCTGACATGCATGCTCTTGATGTCCTGGCGAGGAATGACAGTCTCCCTCCCTTGCTCTTGCCGCAGAGTGACCGTTGCGGCAGTCTGGGCGCTCATGATGCCATCCACGATTTCTCCGGAAGACATCTCAACCACGTAGGTCTCGTAACCCTGTTCGATCGATTTGCTCGGTAGGATGACGTCAACCAGTAGCTCCGACGCAGGATGATTACGAACCGTGCCCAAGTTGGGACCCACAGCGACGCCCACGCCATCAAGCGCATGGCATTTTGAACAGACGCGCTGGAATGTTTCCCTGCCCCGAGCCACATGTCCTGGAGCATTCAATGCAGCTTGGTATTCTTTCAGGACTTGCTCCCGGTGTGCCGAACTTTCCTCGAATAGCGCCCTGGCCATCTGACGAACGGCAGGATCGGGATCCATGAAAAGACGCGGCTTGTACGGGTCAAGCTGCCACGTCTGGACGTCACCGCTCTTGACCGCCTCAAGGAGCAGAAGGGTTCGATCTGAACCTCCACCAAGCAACGTATTCGTCGCCTCAGCCCTTACCTGCGCGCTCATGCCGTTCCATTTGGCCAGCAGGAGCGGGCCGACTTCGCGGCCCCTGACAGAGTTAAGGGCCCTCACGGCAGCGATCTGAACAGTATCGGGTTCTTGCGGATCGAGGAGCCGTTCAAATATGCGCGCCTCTCGGGCAGAATTTGCGAGCGCCAACAGATCCAATGCGTCGGCCCGCACAGAGGCGTCGGTCTTGCGATTCGCCGCTGTTACTTCGGCGCGCTTCAAGGCTTCAGCAGCAGTCGCGTCGTCCGGAAGACCAACAACAGTCAAAAGGTGAACCGCCGCGTGCCCCACAGGCCCCGGCCTCTGCTGGAACATTCCCAGGAATAGGTCTCGGTTCTCTTTTAGCGCAGCTCTGGCGTCAGCGCTCTTCGCGCGAACGCCCTCCGCCAAGCCGTCAAGCGTTGCGCCACCCCACCAATCCGCATTGCGACGAGAGCGGCCCGCCACAGTTGTCAGAACTCTTCGCATTTCCTCTCGGCTCGCTCTCATGCCGATCACAGCACTGACTTGGTGAAAAAAGTTCCGGCGTCCTGTCGTCTCCGTGTCGATGAAGCGGGAGACTGCGAGCTCAAAATACTTGAGCGCGCGAGTGGAAGATGCGCTCAAGGCGGCCACATGCATCCAGGAGTCTTCCACGCCGTCTGCTAACAGCTGGTCCTCGGCGGCCATGGCCTCGGGAGATTCAAGGAAGCCCAGCGTGCAAAGGAGCTGGAATCGAACCTTGGGGTCAGGGTCGCCGGCCATCTTCGTGAGCTTCCTGGCCAGCTCGGGAGCTTTGGCCAGGTAGGGCTCAGCCATGCGGATGGCATTCTCGCGGACTCCCGCAACACTGTCATCAAGCGCCCGTGCGACCAAGGTTTGGTCGAGTTTTCCCAGACCATCGAGCGTCCACAAAGCGTGTACGCGCCCCAAGGGAGACGCGCTCTCTTCAAAGAGCCGAACAAGAGACGGAACGGCATCATCGTGATGGCGCTCCACCAGAAGGCGCTGGGCTGTCCGGCGCCACCAAATGTTCGAGCTGGACAATTGTCGTACAAGTTCTGTGGCAGGCGCCTGGCCGAGTCGAATGTTTTTGGGCAAGGGCAGAGGCGTTTGTGTCTCCGGGACGATCCGGTAGATTCGGCCGCGGTCCTGTCCGTTATATAGATTCCCGGCGTGGTAAGTGTCTGCGGCCATCCACTCCGGATGCTCAATAATGTTGCGATAATAATCGATGAGGTAGAGCGCCCCGTCGGGGCCGATGTACATATTAACGGGCCTGAACCAGGCATCTGTCGAGGCGACGAACTCGGCCTCCTTTTCGAGGCGCCGGGCACTGTAGGTTGCCCCCGCATCCGACCAAACATCGCAGTGCACTAAATTGTGCGCGGACTCGCCCATGCAGGCCACACGATCAAAAGAAGCCGGGAATACACCACCCAGATAAGGAAGGGTGATGCTGCACGAAGAAGTGAGGGTGCCGACATCGGTAAGGATTTCGAATCGCGGATTGTGAGTGATGGGAAAGACTCTGTTGGTCTCAGCCGTGGAAACATCCTGCTGTACGGTAGGCAGCAAGAGAGAGGGATTTCGCCGCAAGTATCGTGCGGCAATGACTTCATGGCGTCCGTTACTGTCGTTGGTGATCGTAAAGTGGCGTCCCCACTCATCAAAAGCTTGCCCATATTGCGACCAACCCGACAAGAACTCGAGCTGATGCGTCTCCGACCTGAAGCGGACGCTGAGCGGCGCCATTTTCAGCCGTGGTCCTTGTCCGTCCTCAAAACGAATGTCACTGCCGCGATCCCCAAAAGGATCCTGAAATACTACAGTGGTAACCGGCCCTTGATGCGCAAGGTAGATCCAATTATCCGGGCCGTAGACCGGACCGTTGACCATGTGCTGCGGATTCGTAAACGCGAAGCCGGTAAGGACCTTTTCGCGGATGTCAGCTTTGCCGCTCCCCGTCGTATCTTTGAAAAACCACACGTCGGGAGCGGCGGTCACCAGCACACCTCCCTTCCAGCACATCACGCCATTCGGCATGACAATGTGGTCCGCAAACACAGTGCTGCGATCAGGTATTCCATCGCCGTTTGTGTCTTCAAGCAGCACAATGCGGCCTATCGGTCTGGTATCCACTGGATAGCCAGTATCTTCGGCCACGTACAAGCGTCCGTTCTCGTCCCAATCCATGGCCACGGGACTGTTGATCATAGGCTCGGCGGCAAAAAGTTCAACGCGAAAGCCCTTGTCAATGTTGATCATTCGGAGAGCATCGCGCGGGCTGTAGGGCGGCACGAGTTGCCGGCGAGACCGCACAAGGAGACCGAATATAAGGACGACAACTGCCAGCAGTGAAAGCGCGCCGAGAAGCGGAACATGTCTGCGAGATGATGGACTTGGAAGAAGCGACATTTTACCTACCTCGCGGTTCAACACTCGGGAACGAGCGCATCCGGAGGGAAATCCTCGCAAGGGCCTAGCGTGCGGTCGATGCTGCCGGCAGACGCCGCAAGTGTGTACGCTCATATCTCAAAATGTCAAGAAGGAGAGGGTGCTGGAATCAACGGTATCGTTACCTCCAAGGGGATTTGAATCGCTTCGCGTCAACGAAGTCCAAGGCTTCCTTGCGAAAGAGAGGTATTCTGACGCGACAAGAGTCAGATTTGCGGAGGTCTAAGAAGAGTTCCTTTACCTTATGCCGCCTCGGATCCGAATAATGACGCCTGGCAACATCTCTGCCGGAATGCGCCTGAAGGAAGCAGTAGGATGGAATCAAACCCAGGAAGATTGGGAACGATTTCTTCAAGCTAGCCCCGAAGGATGTTTCGTCGCGGAGCAGGATGGACGGGTGGCGGGTACGGTGACCACGATCGTCTATGAAAACCGTTTCGCGTGGGTTGGCATGGTGCTGGTGGATACGCAGTTGCGCGGGAGAGGCATCGGGACAGCCCTCCTCCTGAAAGCGATCCATTATCTTGACGCTAAGGAGATACCCTGTGTGAAACTGGATGCTACGCCGCAGGGCAAACCGATTTATGCCCGGCTGGGATTCCGCGTGGAATACGAAATTGAGCGGCACAGTTTAACCAGGGAACCCGACTCAAAGGCTGCGCCGGGACCGGCCCCCGGCGAGAACATCGAGGCAGTTATGGAAATGGACCGTGAGGTTTTTGGCGCGGACCGAAGCGCCCTTCTTCGGTCGGTCGCAGCATCCGCTCCTGAGTTGGCAGTCATAGACCGCCGTCCAGGTGATCCCGTGAAAGGATTCGCCCTGGGCCGCAAAGGGTCGCGGGCGGACCATCTGGGTCCATGGGTCGCGTCCGACGGTCTGGCGGCACGGGAAGTTTTTGAATCCTTTCTCCTCCGTTCCCGGCGTAACAATGTCTTTGTCGACGTTATGAAAGACAATCCCTGGGCGCTTGCCCTTGTGGCGGAGAAGGGCTTCCAATTTTCCCGGAGCCTGACCAGGATGTACCGGGGCGAAAATGCGCACTCCGGTCGGCCCGATCTTCTCTGCGCCATCCTTGGGCCCGAGTTTGGCTAGCGTGATAAGGGAATACCGTCTTCCGCGTATCTTCTATGGGTGGTGGATTGTTTTCTCCGCCTTTCTGAATCTGTTTTTTGCAGTCGGGCTCGTCTTCTACGGCTTTCCTGTCTTCTATCCTTCGCTCGTCGAATCACTTCACTTCTCGCGACAACAGGTCACCACGGGGATCTTTTTGGGCTTTGCGGCGGCGGCGCCGATTTTGGGTTTGCTGGCGGGCGCTCTGATTGACCGTCTAGGGGCCAAGTTCGCGATCCTCCTGGGGACCGGCTTCGTGGGCGGGTCGCTGATTTTGATGGGGAGCGTCAACACGCTCTGGCAATACTATATGCTCTGCTTTACGGAGGTTGTCGGGTATGTCTTAGCAGGGCCGATCCCGAATCAGGTGCTGATTGCAAATTGGTTTCGCGCGATGCGGGGTCGCGCCATGGGTTATGCGTATTTGGGTCTCGGGTTGGGCGGCACGGTGTCGCCGCTCCTCGTTCACCGGCTGATTGAAACCTTCGGCTGGCGCAGAGCATTCGAGGTGATTGGCACGCTGATTGTGGCTACGCTGGTCCCCATCGGCGTCTGGGTCACACGTTCCTCGCCGGGTGACTTAGGATTGCAGCCCGACGGGGGCCTCTCCAATCCTACTCCGACCGAAGCCGCGAGCACACGCTCTCGAACCGTTCGCGATGCTATCGGAACTTCGAACTTTTGGTTGCTTCTGCTGGGAAGCACGCTGGTGATCGGCGCGATTGGGACGGTGATCTCTCATTTCATTCTTTTTTTGAAGGATGAAGGTTATTCTTCCGGGGGGGCTTCGCGGGAGCTCAGCGTTCTGTTGCTTTCGAGCCTGGCCGGACGCGTGACTGTCGGCTACTTCGCCGACTCGTTTACCCGCAAAAACGTCATGGCGCTGTTCTATCTGGCGCTCGCGCTGGCAATTCCAATGCTGCTTTTACATCACCAGGAGCGAGTTGTGACGGGCTTTGCAATTCTGTTCGGCTTGGCCATGGGTGCCGACTACATGTTGATCCCGCTTGTCGCCGCCGATTGCTTTGGACTTGCTTCGCTCGGAAAGATACTGGCGCTGATCATTATGGCGAACTCGCTGGGACAAACTTTTGGGCCCGTGATGGCGGGCCGGATTTTTGACACTCGGCACAACTATGATCTCGCTTGGTTTATCATCTCGTTGGCGGGAATCTTGGGAGCCGGTGCCGTGTACCTCATTCGAGCGAACAAGATGGGAAATAAACCCGCTTAGATCCACCATAGGGGCGATCTCGCCGGGCGGGATCGGTTCGCCTCGCAGGACCGAGCCATGATTGATTTCATCGACTCTGTTGAACAATTGGAAGAGCGGCTTGCCACGCCCAGTATTCAAGACTTAGAAGCCATGGAGCCCTTGCGCGGAGATTTTCTAATTCTCGGCGCGGGCGGAAAAATGGGACCTTCGTTGGCTAAGCGAGTAAGACGCGCTTCGGATCTAGGAGGCGTGAAGCGCCGTGTGATCGCCGTCTCCCGTTTTTCCAATTCGGATCTTCCCGATGAACTCGCGCGGTGGGGGATTGAGGCCCTACGCTGCGACCTTGTCGTCCGCGAGGAAGTCGCTCAGCTCCCCGTGTGCGAGAACGTTCTGTTTCTGTCCGGCCGGAAGTTTGGGTCGAGTGGCCGGCCGGATTTGACCTGGGCCATGAACAGCGTAGTTCCAGCAAATATCGCGCTTCATTATCGAAATTCCCGAATCGTGGCCTTTTCCACGGGCAATGTCTATCCGTTGGCGTCGGCGAGCGGGAAAGGCTCCCTTGAGACGGATGAGCCCGGGCCGTTGGGCGAATACGCACAGTCCTGCCTGGGGAGAGAGCGCTTGATTGAATACTACTCGCGTGAGTGCGGCATGCAGTGTCTTCTCTTTCGCCTGAACTATGCTGTTGACCTGCGTTATGGAGTGCTGGTGGATATCGCGCGAAAAGTCTACGCACGCGAGCCCATAGATCTCACCATGGGCTGGTTCAACGCAATCTGGCAGGGCGACGCCAATTCCTACGCCCTGCGCTCCCTTGAACTATGCGAATGCCCGCCGAGAATTTTGAACGTGACAGGCTCCGGGAAGATTTCCGTGCGCGAAGTGGCGGAAATCTTCGGCAGCAAGTTCAAGCGCCCGCCGGTGTTCGAGGGCCAGGAATCCGAACGCGCGCTACTTAGCAATGCCTCGCTCTGCCATTCGTTGCTGGGTCAGCCCGACGTTTCACTCGAGACCCTCCTCACTTGGGTCGCTCACTGGGTGGAGATTGGCGGCGCGACACTCGACAAGCCCACGAAGTTCGAAGTCACGGACGGAAAATTCTGATCGATGTTGCTTCCTATTGCGATGGACACTCGAGTACGAAAAGTTTTGCAAAAGGGCGCAGTGATTCCGGCTCATCCGCTGGCGCTAAACGCGCAGCGTAAACTCGACGAACGTCGCCAGCGCGCTTTGACCCGCTACTATTGTGAGGCCGGCGCGGGCGGAATTGCAGTTGGGGTGCACACAACTCAGTTTGCCATCCGCGATCCCCGAGTCGGGTTGCTCGAACCCGTCCTAAAGTTGGCGATTGAAACCGTCCGCGATTGCGAAGCCGCACTGGCAAAGCGACTGATGAGAATCGCCGGCGTTTGCGGCGGGACTGCCCAAGCCCTCCGTGAGGCCGAGATATTTGACGATTTCTTTCATGCGGTCTTCAGGGGTTTCACCCGGCACATCGGTGAGGTGGAAATGAACATCCCAAACGAGGGGCTGTTTCTCCGGCATCAGATTCCCGGAAGAGGGAGCTATGGCCCGAACTGC
>WNEV01000115.1_pt1 | contig 43510 bp, 30 predicted proteins | sample 5399861 | NCBI WGS metagenome assembly WNEV01 (sample SAMN13153335, study PRJNA577476) | soil metagenome | isolation source: 40 cm grassland meadow soil 2 days after 3rd rain plot 2 | place: USA:California | collected 2015-11-11 | reverse complement strand
ATCGCGGACAATCTAATCAATATCGGTCGGTTCCTGGCGGCAAACGACACGGGATAGCGGTTAAGATGTGGGCGACGGCCCGGCCAAAAAGAGAAGGAAGAAAAATGCGAGAACGGCCAGAGCCCGCATGCTCGGTTCCGGATCTTGCTCATCTGCAGCAAGCATTTTTGCGCCGGAAAGTAGCTAGTCACAAGCTCAGGATCGGTCGGCGCGAAGCGCTCGAGTGCTTCTATCGCTTGCCAAATTTCTCGGTCCGAATTATGCCGTGGCCCTCTTGCAGGACAATCAGTTGATTCACATCAATGCTCTTGAACGATTCCACGAGACCCAAAGGCCACCGGACTTCCACTAAGTCAGCGTGGCGGGCGGGGCCAAGCCCGAAATGCAGCCGAAGGTCATTTTGAGATAGGTAGCTGGATCCACTCATGACTTCATTCATCTGCGAATGCCGTCCGGTGACGACTCGCACCCGTGCACTAATGGCGCTGCGATTGGACTTGGTACCAATGCATTTGACCTTCAGCCAGTTGTTTTTCGAGCGACAATCATTGCGAAGGAGCGAAGGCGGCTCGTTCATATTAATGACGGCGACGTCCACGTCGCCGTCGTTGTCGAAGTCCCCGAAGGCGGTCCCACGGCTGCTGTGCGGTTGAGTTACAGCCAGCCCGGCGCTCGCGGTAACATCTACAAAGCGGCCAGCCCCGAGGTTCTTGTAAACAATCTTTCTCTCCTTGAAGGTAACGTGTAGCCTCCCGGTGTCTACTTCGGGGAAGACGTGCCCGTTTGACATGAAGATATCGGCCCAGCCGTCGTTGTCGAAATCGAAGAGGCCTACTCCCCAACCAAGGTACTTGGTGTTCGTGCCCAATCCTGATTGAAAAACTGCGTCATAGAAAGTGCCGTCGCCGTTGTTATGGTATAGATTTGCGGTCTGGTCGGAGTAGTTCGTCTTGACGATGTCGAGCCATCCGTCGCAATCGTAATCTCCCACTCCCACTCCCATCCCTCCCTGCGGCATGCCATTCTCATTGAGTGCGCAGCCCGCATCGGCGCCAATCTCTGTGAACGTCCCATCTTGACTGTTGTGGTAGTAGCGGCTTGGAACCGAGTCACACGCTACGTAAATGTCCGGCCAGCCGTCGTTGTCAAAGTCGGCAGAGCACACGCCAAGCCCGTAGGAGCCCGCCGGAATCCATTGATCGCCTACGACGGTCGGCACAGTGGGGCCGCGCGGGACCGCAACACCGGAATGTTCAGAAACGTCCTCAAACGTTCCATCGCCGCGGTTATGGTACAAGATATTTGTCCCGCCACTTAGCCCTTGCGGTCCGCATCCGACGGACAATCCATAATAGCGGCAGTACTGGCTCTCGCCAGGTTGCGGCACCCCTTTTGGATCGAAATTCACATAGTTTGCGACAAACAAATCAAGGTGGCCGTCGCGGTCGTAGTCCACAAAGCAGCATCCGGTATTCCATCGGGGTGTTAAGCCTCTTTGCAGAAGGCCGGCCCTTTGCGTAACGTCCGTGAAGGTTCCGTCTCCGTTGTTGTGGTAAAGGACGATTCCCCCCCAATAGGTTACGAGCAAATCATCATATCCGTCGTTGTCATAATCTCCGACGCAGCACCCTTGACCCCATCCCGATCGAAGCAGTCCAGCTTTTTCCGTTACGTCAGTAAAGGACCCGTCGCGGTTATTGCGAAACAAGGAGTTAGAAGGCTGGTGTTCCGGCGAGATGCCTTCAAACCTCGTCCCATTGACAAGGAACAGGTCCAGCCAGCCATCGTTGTCGTAGTCGAAAAGAGCGATGCCGCAACCAATTTCTTCCAGGAGATAGCGCTTGTGCGCAACACCGCCAAAAACGTTGGTTGCATTGCCTACGCCCGCCTGAGCGGCGACGTCCGTGAAATAAAAACTCGCCGCGGGTTCAGGACTGGTTCCAGGCTTCTTAATGGTAGATGACGCGGGCGATCTTTGCAGGCGTAGCGTTTCACCAAGTCCGGGCACCAGTGCAGACGCGGGCACGACGGAGCCCCAACGCCCAAGTTGACGGAGAAAATCGCGACGCGAGACTTGGGCTAAGGCCATGGGACTACGCGAATTTCCCAGCTTAAAGAAATGGTCCGGCATCTTTGGATCAGTCTGGCGGCAGCAACCGAAGTCGCATATCGGCCTGCGCGCTTCGCTCCGATTCCAGCTTGCGTGACTCCGCGAGCTGGCTCTCTGACTCAGTGATTTTGCCGAGGCGACGAAGCAACAGGCCAAGCTGATAGTGGGCTTCCACGGAGCGTGGATCGAGGGAAACGGCGCGTTCGAGATCTTGCTGTGCCTCGTCATACTGGTGTTGTCTCAACAGAATGCCCCCGAGCTTTACGTACGTGGGCGCATGCTGCGGATGGCTCTTGACCAGGTCTCGAAAGACCGCGACAGCCCGATCCTCCTGGCCAACCGCGTCATACGTAAGACCAAGGTAATAGGAAGCAGCAACTTGGTCGGACTGCGTTTGAAGGCTTTGCCTAAGTGAGGACTCGGCCTCAGCGTACTTGCCCTGCAGGTAGTACACTGCGCCTAAGGCGTAGTTCAAGACGGCATCCTGAGGATGCCTTTGCTGAAGTCCTTTGAGAAGCGAAGACGCCTTGGGAAGATTTCCTTTAGCGACGTTGGCCGAGGCCAAAACATAAACATAGGGATCATGATCGGGTTTCAGGGAGACGGCCTTGGCGAGAGCAGGCAAAGCATCGTCCAGCAAATTTCGCTGTAGGCACACCTTTCCGAACTCGAACAGAGTTTCAGGGTCTTCAGGAGCCTGTTGTTTCGCCTTCACTAAATATGCTAAAGCCTTCTCGGTATTTCCTTGCCGCTCCGCAATCGCGGCAAGGTTCCGGCCACAGGGCCCGCACGCGGGGTCCAAGTCAAGCGCGCGTTGGAAGTTCTGCTCTGCCCGGTCGAAAACTCGCAGGGAAAGGTAGGCTTCCCCAAGCTTCAAGCCAAGAGTCGAGGAAGGATGCGCAGCGATCCTTGTCTCTTCGCCTTCGAGAACCTCTTTCGCTTCGAGAACCGCTCGATACTTTATCAAGATGTTGGCAAACTCCAGGGACGATTCGTCGGACGGCGTCGACATACGCCAGTTAACAACCAGGCTCTTTAGCTCTTCCATTCTTCCGAGCTCCCCGTAGTCTGTTGCCAGGAGGAGGATGCCCTCATCAGACTCGCTCAGTTGAGGTACGATGGGGTCCGCCACCTCCAGGGATTGCCGATAGTTGTGGAGCGATGCCTCCGCCTGAGCCCAGCCAAACCGAGCGTTGAGATTGCCTGGTTCGATACTCAGGGCCTGCTGAAAGCTTCTGCGTGCCAAATCGGGTTGTCCTTGGAGCAAGTAAGCGTTTCCCAGATTCGTTTGGGCGCCGAACAACTGAGGATTGACCGCCAGAGCTCGTTTTAGAAAGCCTATACTCTCTACGTATTTGCCTTCCTGCAGGCGAATTGTTCCAAGCATCGCGAGGGCCAGGGCTCGGGTGGACGGCTTTCCCAATGCCTGCCGCGCTTCCACCTCTGCCTGACCTATCTGCCCTTTGCTCAGCAGGTTCGCCGCCATCTCAATGTGATTGAGCTGTGCAATACTCACGTTTGCAAGGACGAGGAGTGCGAAACAAAACATGGAGCAGCAAAGCGAAGACCGGGGTCGCCAGACAGGATGCCGGAGGAATTCTACGTGATCGCCACAACGACCCATGTTCGTTTATGGTAGCAAGCCCCCAGAATCGCGGCAACGTTTACTGTGAATGCCAGAAAGCATTGAGGGCGCATCCATGGTGGTGTAAATTTCTCTTGGCAAGAGGGGCCGCACTTCGATGAAGTCCTCTTGCAACATACGTGGGAGCTCCATAGCTTGATCGTCAAAAAAAGAGGAACACACATCGGATCGCGGCGCGCTTTCCTGAGACATCTGATAGCGGGGCTTGCCAGCAGCGAACTATATCCCTGGTCATCCTGCGTCGCAATGCCTCAAAGTAGCGGCAAATTCCCCTTTGAACTTGTGCCACCTGAAGTCAGCGGGATCAATTGGGTACACCATAATGGGCGGTCGCCGGAGATGTACCTGCCGGAAACCGTGGGTGCTGGGTGCGCATTCATTGATTATGACAATGATGGTTGGATGGACATTTACCTGGTTAACGGCGGCAAGTGTGATTTCTTCGATCCCCAGCCCACGCTGCGCAACGCACTTTATAGAAACAACCGCGACGGAAGTTTCACGAACGTAACAGAAAAAGCTGGCGTTCCCGGAGCTGGATATGGGATGGGTGCGGCAGTGGGGGATTACAACGGCGACGGCTGGCCCGATCTCCTCGTGACACAGTACAACGGTGTCATTCTCTACCATAACAACGGCGACGGCACGTTTAGCGATGCCACGCGGAAAGCTGGCCTGCCAACAGAGGGCTGGGCATCCAGTGCAGTTTGGTTTGACTATGACAACGACGGAAAGCTCGACCTCTTTATTTGCCGGTTTGTGGACTTTAACAAGTCCAAAAACAAGTTCTGCGGCAACCGCGAGACCGGCGACCGCTACTACTGTATTCCGCGAGTTTACGACCCTATGCCAAGCTGGCTGTTTCACAACAATGGCGACGGTACGTTTACCGACGTCAGCCGCGAATCTGGGATCGCGAAGTGCCTCGGCAAGGCTTGGGGTGTTGTCGCCTGCGACATCAACAACGACGGGAGAATGGACCTGTTCGTCGCCAATGACACGGTGGCGAATTTTCTGTTTGTCAATCGCGGCAACGGCAAGTTCGAGGAAATGGGCCTGCAAGCCAACGTTGGTTACAGCAGCGAGGGGCGGCCGCGGTCAGGTATGGGCGTGGATTCCGCCGACTACGACCAAGACGGCTGGATGGACTTGTTTGTAACCAACGTGGACCAAGAAATGTACTCGCTTTATCGTAACAATCGCGACGAGACTTTCGATGATATGGCCGTTCCATATGGAATCGGCAAGGTCACGCGACTGATGAGCGGGTGGGGAGTGAAGTTTTTTGATTACGACAACGACGGCACCCCCGACCTCCTTCTAGCCAATGGCCACCCTGATGACAAAATCGAGGCGCATTCCAGCCAGGTGAAGTACCGCGAGCCCCTACTTCTCTTTCACGGTACAGGCCGAGGATTCGAGAACGTGACTGCCGGCAGCGGCCCGCTTTTCTCAAAACCCTATGCCGCGCGCGGCATGGCGATCGGCGATTTTAACAACGACGGCGCCATCGACGTTTTGGTTGGAATTAACGACGGGTCGCCTCTGCTGCTCAAGAATCAGGTGGGCCGACTAAACCATTGGGCGGGCGTGAAGTTGGTGGCGAAGAGAGCCAATCCAGACGCCATAGGCGCGTTGATTACCTGGCAGGCCGGAGATCTGAAGCGGTCGCACTTTAAGACGGGAGCAGGAAGCTATCTGGCCTCCCACGACCCGCGCGTGGTCTTGGGCATCGGCAGGCACACCAGGATTGACTGGGTCGAGGTCAGTTGGCCAATGCCAAGCGGGCGTACCGAACGTTTCACCAATATTCCCCTCGATCAATACATCACCGTCGTCGAAGGGCAAGGCGACCCGGTTCTGAAACCTTGACGACCGGCCGACAGAGCGTACGGTTGCTTCGGTCTTCAGGCTCTGGTTACGCGAGACCCGAGAGAGTGAGCGGTTGTTCTGGTCGAACCGAGGCGAACCGTGCTACATTGCTCGTTCTTAAGAGTGTTTTGAACCGGTGCGGACCAAAGAGCAAGCCTTGAATATCCATGAGGTTGCGAGGCGAGCCCGCGTGTCGACCGCGACCGTGTCTCGTGCAGTCAACCGGGTTCCTACCGTTAATCCCAAACTAGCTCAGCGTGTCTGGAGGGCCATCAAGGAGCTTGGCTACTACCCCAACACGCAGGCACGAGCTTTGGTCTCGGGACGCAGCAGAATCTTCGGACTCATTGTTTCTGAACTGACGAACCCGTTTTTTCCTGAAATCGTCCAGGTCTTCGAAACCATCGCAGTTCGACACCATTACGAGATTTTGCTGACCTCAACAATGAACGATCCAGAGCAGATGGAGAGTTCTGTCCGCCGGATGATCGAACGGCAGGTCGAAGGCGTAGCAGTCATGACCTTCGGTATGGAAGACGCGCTGCTTGAAGATTTGAAGTTACGGCAAGTTCCTCTAGTTTTTGTTGATGTTGGTCCGCGTCGTCCGCGAGTGAGCAACCTGCGAATCGATTATCTGAGTGGCATTCGACAGGCAGTGCAGCACTTGGCGGCGCTGAGACACGAGAGAATTGCCTTCATCACAGGGCCGCATAACCTCAAATCAGCGATGGCGCGGAAACAGGCGTTTTTGAGGTCCATGCACGAGATCGGGCGAGACGCGGATATGGACCTGATCGTGGAGGGAAACCATACCATGGAGGTCGGTCGGTTGGCATGCGGGCATTTGCTGGCCCAATCCAAGAGACCGACGGCCATTCTCTGCTCGAACGACATGACGGCGATCGGAGTGATGAGGAAGTGCTATGAGGATGGCATAGCGATCCCGCGAGATCTCTCCGTGGTCGGGTTTGACGATATTCGCCTGGCGCAATTCATGCTCCCGCCCCTCACGACAGTACAAATGTCTCAAGCGGAGTTAGCGAGACTGGCCTTCGACGCGCTGCTCGCCGAAGTGGAGCGCGCAGAACCACTTCCGGAAGGATCGGAATATGTGTTGAAGACCGCGCTGATTGAGCGTGAATCCACGCGCATTTGCCGCTCGGCCCGCTCGAAAAACCAGCTCTCTGATAACGAGACAAATGGAACGCTACGCTGACCACTGAATGGTGACGTAGGAACGCGCCGGCACTTCAAACTTCGTTCGCCCGCCGCTCGTGGTGGGCTTAGCAAATTCTTCGGGCGCAACTTTTCGTGGAGTCTCAAAAGTATTGAATGCCTTCAGATCCGTTCCCGTCAGCATCGTGGCAACTAACACCTGCCCCGGCATCTTGTCCTGCCAATTGATCTCTACGACGTGCGGTTTCGACAAGTCACGATTCAAAACAAAAATTGCGACTTTTCCATCCTGAGGATTCATCGTTCCCGCAACATCTACATAGGGAACCTGGCCCATGTTCGAAACGTCATACATTGGTGATTCCACCAAAAGATTGAGAACGGAACCGCGAGCATATTGAAGCGCCCAGTTATACGGATAGTAGATGGTTTGGCGAAGCAAACCGCTTACATTGGTCATGATTGGCGCAATGACATTGATCAGCTGGGCTAGGCAAGCTACCTTGACACGATCCGCGTGACGGAGCAAAGAGTTGACCAGGCCGCCGACGAGCAGCGCGTCTTCCAGGTTGTACACTTCTTCGAGCAAATGAGGCGCTTCCTGGCGATGACCGTTCGTGGCGTCACCGCTGCGGGCCCGGTACCACACGTTCCACTCGTCAAACGACAGCCATAATTTTTTCGGTGAGCGCTTCTGTCCACGCACTAGATCGCAAACGGCGATGGTCTCTTCGATCTGCTGCTCCATGCTTAAGTTCATTGCCAGGAACTTGGAACTGTCCCCGCCGGTATCCTGCTGAGAGTTGGTGAAGTAACGATGCAACGAAAGACCGTCCACATATTGGTAGCACTGCTCGAGAACTTCGCGATCCCACTCGAGATAGGTGGGCATAAACGGGCCGCTCGACCCACAGGCGATTAATTGCAACGAAGGATCGACGTAGCGCATTTGCCGGGCGGCATCCTGAGCCTTCATGCCATACTCGCTTGCCGTCATGTGTCCGATCTGCCAGGGGCCATCCATCTCGTTTCCCAGGCACCAGTGTTTCACTCGATGGGGCTGGACGATTCCATGCTTGCGGCGAAGATCGCTCCATTTGGTCCCCTGATCCAGGTTGCAATATTCCACCAGAGCCGCCGCCTCTTCGGGAGTTCCCGTCCCAAGATTAAGGCCCATCAGCGGCTCAGCCCCTATGGCTTTGCACCACGCCATGAACTCGTTCGTGCCGAACTGATTCGTGTTGATGGCATTCCAGGCCTTGTCAAGCACTCGCGGGCGACTCTCCTTAGGACCGACCCCGTCGAGCCAGTTGTAGCCGGACACAAAATTGCCGCCGGGATAGCGAATGATGGGAACTCCCATCTGGCGTACTTCTTCCATGACGTCCTTACGAAACCCGTTGGCGTCCGCGAACTTCGAACCCGGGTCATAAATGCCCTCATAGATCGCACGTCCCAAATGCTCAAGGAAGGAACCAAAGAGATTGCGGTCGAGGGGCGCTGTGACCCGGCGGGAATCCAAGTAGACCCTGGCAACATCACTGGTGCCCGGCGACGGGGTTTGCCCGCGCAAAAGAGACCCGCCAAATAGAGAAGTTACGCCCCATGCTAGCCCTGCGTTGAAGGCCTGGCGCAAGAAACGGCGTCGATCGTCAAAAGGCATTTGTCCCTCTCCTGGAGTTCAAGACAGACTCTCAAGTGAAAAATGCTGGTTCCGTACAGCAAGCCGCACTTAAAAGAACCAAACTAGCGAACTGCTTCCCAGTGTTACAAATGCTGGCTGCCTAACACTATTTGTCCCCGGTTGCGGAGTAAACGTTTACCACATATTTTTGGCACCCGCAATCTTGATCTGATTAGGGGATTTGCATGAGCGGCAAATCGCTTGCGAACCTCTAAAGAAACCGTCCATGAGCAAAGAAGAGTAGGATCCTTTCCCGGCGTGGTTTCTTGAAGGGAATTGCGATCATCGAGGGCTCCTCCTTGCTGAGTGTTGATCCATTGCTGCTTGACGCATTTGGACTCCGCCCGCGCCCTTAACAAAAAGAAGGCGGAATGGCGCCAGGCGAGCGACCCTACCTAACTTGAAGAACGCGTACTGGTACCTGGATTTCCTCTCTTTTTCCTTCCAGATACCCCAAGAGCAAAAATCCCAGTTACATTTTTCTTTTTTTGGGCCTCTGTATTAGTAGGCGGTGATTCTTTTACTGGACAGGCCAGAGCTTAGGGCTTCAGTCTTCCAGTTCAGCCCCTAAGGGGGCCCATACGCGCCCCACAAGTCACAGCCGCCGCAGCTATACCAGTCTGTCCAGGCGGAGCTTACTATGAATGCGGAAACGATTCTTACTTCAACCCCGTTAACCAAGGGCAGCGCCGCCCCGAAGCCACGATGTTGTTTTCACGGTTCGTTGCGGAGTGCTGCGAGCCGGGAGTGCTGCCGACACTCAAGTTTGCTACGCGCGAGATTTATTCGCTTCTCTTGCGCAGTACTTGATTCCACGGTTTGGCGGCCATCGCTTGTGCGACATCTCCCGAGTTGAAGTGCAGCAATATCTCTTGGAGAAACTCAGGCAAGGTTTCGCGTGGGAGACCACCAACCATTTGCGTCATGTGGCGAACTCTCGGAAAGTAAACGACTTGCGAATCAAGACCTCCTGTCTGCCAGAATTCCACAAATGGGGTTTGAGCTGAACGGCGCTTTCAATAAGTAGAAGAAAACACGCGAGATATTTTTGGTCGGGGCGCCCGGATTTGAACCGGGGACCTCCTGCGCCCAAGGCAGGCGTAGTATCTCCTCGAAGTCCTTCCTTTTCAATCTCAGTTTTGAAAACAAACGAGTTAGAAAAATATTTGGTAGTGGCACGATGTACACAAATGTGGCTGCGCATGCATGGAGTCCCCCGAATTTTCCCCATAGCGAAATAACGGCGAAAGTGCGCCGATCCGTTCCTACTTCTTGATAAACACCAACCCTTCGGTTGAAAGCCGAACGGGCGTCGTGTTACTCCCGCGGAAATATAGATTCTTTCGAGTGGCGATGTCACAGTAACTGTCACGCAGATAAAAGCTGTTCGCATTGAGATTCGACCTCTGGGTCAGCGGCGGTTTGGAAAACCGGCCTCTACGCAACAAATGCCTCGATCATTGTAACTTCCGAAATCGGGGATGAAACGCCCGGGGCTGCCCTGAACGCGCATTCGCAAAACGGAGGAAGGCTGCCAGGATCGATGTCCGAGATGAAGCCGAGCAAGGAGCGAAGGCAGCGCTTGGGGGGGAGAAGTGCTGCCGCGGCCGAAACCGAGAAGGATCACGGCATCCGGCAACCGGAGCGGACCCTTGGCCGAAAATCACTGGAGATCGAAATCCTAAAAAAATTTCTGGGGTCACGACGCCTCGACATGATACTCGACTATTTAAGCGACCCCGACGAGTTCCGTGATTTCGAAATGCAGAGAATTGAGCGCCTACCCGTCGGTGTGGTCCGGCCCAGAAAGGTCTAGGTTTCGAAGAGTAACTGGGCGATCAAATTCGTTGAAGCCGTCATTGACGTTGGTACGGATAGCGACGCGCTTTAGTCGAGTGCGAGCCAAGCCACGCACGGAAAGCTCACCACACTGACAATCGTGGACAGAAGAATCGCGGCGGAGACCTGCTGGGGGTCGGCATCATGCCGCTGGGCGAGAACATAGATATTCCCGGCCGACGGCAGGCACGCGATCAGAACGCCAACATTCACCCAGAACGCATCGAGCTGCATCATCCGTCCGAGAATGAGCCATGCGAGCATTGGGTAAACAGCGAGTTTTGCGACGGTAATCAAGCACGCGGCAACGGCGGTTCGGCGGTCGAGACGCTGCAAAGCGAGGGCCCCGCCGAGCGCGAAGATTGCCGCCGGGCCGGCCGCACCGCCGAGAAAGCCGAGGAAGCGCGTAATTGCCTCGGGCAGTGCGAGACCAGTGCCCGCAAGAGCTGCCCCCAAGACGATTGCCACGACGATAGGGTTGAACATGGTGCCGCGCAAGATCAAAGAACCTATGCCCCTTTTCGGCCCGCCGTTCGCGCCCATCAGCACGCTGCCAACAGAGAGAAGAACCATGACCTCCGCTAGGATCGCCATCGCGAGCGGGCCTGCTCCACGTTCGCCGAAGAAGGCGAGCATCAACGGCGGCCCCAGGAAACCAAGGTTACTTACAGTTGCCGTGGTCGCGTGGGCGGCGGCGGTAGAGAGGTCCCGCGCGGCGACGACGCGCGAAGTGCCGAGAACCAACACAAAGATGATCGCGCCCGATGCGAGGTAGCCGGTGTAGAACTCGGGATTAAACGATTGACGAAGAGGCTGGCCCGCGATGAGGCGCAAAAGGAGGGCTGGGAGAGCAAAGCGAAACGAGAAGGCGTTTAGCGCATCAAGCGCGCCTTGGGCAACGAGACGCGTCCGAGTCGCTGCCCACCCAACTCCGATGACTCCAAAGATTGGCAGGCTGATCAGGAAGAAACTAATCATCTATTAGATCGCTGCGTGCCTCGATGGCCTTGAGAACGGCAGCCATGTCGGCGTCACCGAAACCGAGCGCGCGCGTCTCGCCATAGAGCGCGTGGCAAACATCGAGCAGTGGCGAGGCGACGCCTGCCTCGCGAGCCGCTTCGGCGATTAGGCGGTTGTTCTCCAGGACGTTCGAGATCGTTGCCTGGACCGCGAAATCGCGGCCGACGAGCTTCGGCGCCTTCATACGCGAGACGTCACTTGCCATCGGCCCAGCATTTAGAACTGCCACGAACTGATTAAGGTTGAGGCCGTGGCGGTCGGCAAAATGCACGGCTTCGGCGAGGCCGGTAACGAGCGAGATCAGGAACAGATTGACCGAGAGCTTCATTAGAAGAGCGTTCGGTACCGGCCCGCAGATCATCGTCTCCCGGCACATTGGGGTTAGCAGCGGGCGAACGTCAGCGATGGCGTCTGCGTCGCCGGCGAGCATGGCGACGAGTTGGCCTGCCTCAGCGGGCTTGCGTGACCCGGAGACCGGTGCCTCGACGTAGTGCCCCCCGACAGAGCGAATGTCTGCCTCGAGCTCACGCGAATAGGCCGGCGAGGTCGTACCCATGTGCACGACGGTGTGTCCCGTCACCCGGGTTGCGAAGGCAGCGCCACCGCGGTCGAGGACTGTGTCAATCGCTCCGCCGTCGACGAGCATCAGGAAGACAGTTGCGGAGCGCGCGAACACGTCAGCCGTCTCTCGAGCAACATCCGCACCGGCCGCTGCAAGAATCTCAGCTTTGGCACGTGTGCGGTTCCAGACTAGGAGCCGCGTACCAGCCTTGACGAGTGTCAGCGCCATGGCCTCTCCCATCGTACCAAGGCCGATGAAGCCGATCGGATATGCTGCGTCCATCATCGAGCCGCCACATTGCTCAGCGCGCGCACGATGCTTTGATGAAGAGCCGAACACATCACGCGTCGGTCGCTCGCCACAGCATGAGGGAGGCGGCGAATAGCGCTATCAGCGATAGTGCTAAATTTAACCAGCGGTAACCGGCAGATGCATTCATATTGCTCCCTGCTGTACGCTATTCGACGCTAAAGCAGAGCAGCTCCCGCAAATCGCGCGCGCAGCCAGCCCGTGCCGGCTCGCTGCTCTTAGGCTTGCCTCCCTTACGGCAGATATTCCTGGAGCAGCGGCGCAGGGGCCGACTCGGCCTGCACCATGATGCCCGTGACTCGCCAGCCGCCGGCTTCTTTGATCGCTTGAATGCTGTTGATGCCGCGCGCGACTTGCTTGCCGTCGCTGTGCAGCACGTAGCTGCTCCATAAGTGCGCGATGTTGCCGTAGCGCTCAATGTGAAATTTCAGCTGCTTTTCTTCGAGCATGGCGTGGCCACGGGCTTTGACGCGGCCGATCCAATCGTCCAAGGTCTCGAGCCTATAGCTTGGCGCTCCGTCCGCGCCGAGTGAAACGAACATCATGCGCGCTTCGGGTATTAACAGGGCCTTCATGCAGGCTCGATCCTTGTCCGCGGGCCCGCTGATTGCCGCATCGATCGCGGCGGGAATGCCCTCGGGTTCCGAAGGCAAGGCACAGCCGGCATCCGGCGCCTGCGCCATCGCACCGTCGGTTTGTGCGCCGACCAGCGTTGCGGTCATCCCGAGCACCGCCAAGCCGGCGATGCCCATCATCACTCTACACACTGATCTGTTCATGCTGCCTCCTCTGTCTCTACAGCGCCTACTCATAAACCTAATGCCACAACACCCATTGATGAATCGTAATCGATGGATCCAGAAGCCGCAGCGCTTTAGCCGGCGACGTCCCTGAGCCCACACGTCTTGGTCACTCATTGCCGCCGGTTAACACGTATGGGGGCGCCCTCGACGGTTGAAGACACAAGCGCGGACGGCGGCACCTCGATCTCGCCGCTTGCGATGTAGGTTGTTGCGCCGCCTACGCTGACAGAGGTCACCACGCCGTCGCGCTTGCGCGCCTCCGCTTCGGTTTCGCTTCGGCGCCCCATCGAGACGCCTTGCTGGACCGAAAGGCGATAGGCCATCCCGCCAAAATCGGGCTTCGATGCCATTGCCCCGACGAGGGCTGCACAAGCGCTGCCTGTCGCGGAATCTTCTTCGACGCCCAGCGCGGGTGCCCACATGCGAGCATAGAGCTTGCCGCCATCCCGCAGATTTCCCGCGAAGAAGAAGATGTGGGGAGACCACGCTCGCGAGAGGGTTGCCGCCCAGGCAGCCCGATTGATCGTCGCCCGATCGACGACCTCGTTCGAGCTCAGTTGCGCAAAACAGAGTGGAACACCGACGCCCGCGAAAAAGACTTGGCTCACCGCGGCGGGCTCGACGGATAGGACGGCGGCGAGTTCAGTCGGAGAAGGTGCGCCGGTCGGTGCCTCGACCTTCCCCGATAACGTCAACGTGCCGTGGAACCCCCCGTTTCGCTGAGCGACGTCAACCGTCACGGGACTGACATTCTCCTCCAGAATGAGCCGGATTGGATCACTAAGCCGTACATGCTGTTTCATCACCAGCGCACAGGCGGTGCCGACCGAGGGAGCCCCCGCGAAGTCGAGCTCAGTCCGAGGTGTGAAGATGCGCACCCGACACGTGTTCGCAGGATCCTTCTTCGGCAGGACGAAGGTCGTTTCGCCGAAATTGAATTCGCGGGCAATCTTCTGCATGCCCTCGGTCGAAATGCCGGCCGCCTCAGGCAGAACCGCGAGTTGATTGCCGCCGAACGGTGTCGAACTGAAAACATCGACGATGTGAAATGGGTACTTCATGAGATCAACCTCCGTGTGTTGCCTCAAGCCTTGACGACGAGGTCGATCTCAACGCAGGCCCCAAGCGGCAGCGCGGCCACTGCGATCACTGTACGGGCGGGAAAGGGTTGACTGAAATGCTTGGCGTAAATGCCATTCAACGCCACGTAATCACTCATGCTCGTGAGATACACACCGGCGCGCACAACGTGATCGAAACTCTTTCCGGCCGCCTTGAGAACCACCGAGAGATTCTGGAAGACGCGCTCCGTCTCGGCCGCAATGCCCCCCTCGACTACCTTGCCAGTGGCCGGGTCTTGGCCGACCTGACCGCTGAAATAGATGAAACCACCGACTTCGATCGCCTGGGAAAACGGGCCGACCGGCGGCGCAAGTTCGGGCGAGGTAATTGCGGTCTTGCTCATGGCAGACTCCTTTGGATACTGGGTTGGATGGTCAGGATGGTGGAGCCCGAGGTTGCGCGCGCTTCCAATGCCTTGTGGGCGCGGGCCGTTCCCACATCACTCGACGCGTCCATGCCCAAGGAACTCACGATTCCCGCAGCGCCACAATTGGATCCACCTTGGTCGCTCGCCAAGCCGGAATGTAGCTAGCGGCAATTGCAACGACGAGCAGAAGCAAAGGCACCATCAGAAATACGGCCGGATCATATGGGCGAACGCCATAGAGCAAACTTGCCATCATCGAAGCAGTAGAAGCGGAAAATATCACGCCGGCCACAATTCCGAGGCCAGCCAGGACTACACCTTTTCCCAGGACAAGTCGCAAGACATCCGCTCGCTGGGCACCCAACGCCAACCGCAGACCAATCTCGCGTGATCTTTGGCCAACCATATAGGCCAGCAAGCCGTAAATTCCGATCGAGGCCAGCAAGAGCGCCCCCCCCGCAAATCCCGCCACCAAATTCGCCGAAAACCTGCGCGATGCCAGCGATGCATCCAGTACCTCATCCATCGAGGTGACGTTGAACACCGGCAGCCCCGGATCTACACTCTGAATCGCGCCGCGAAGTTGCGCCTCCAGCGTGCTCGCCGGCAACGAAGTTCGCAGCGCCAAGCTCAACGTGCGCCCGACAAATTGATTCAGCGGAACATAGAGGTGCGGCACGCCATCGACATCGAGCCCGTCGTGCTTGATATTTTTCACCACGCCCACCACGGTGCTCCATGGATTCACAGGATTCTGCCCGAAACGCAACCGGATACGCAGCCGCCGGCCCACCGGATCATGATCCGGCCACCAGTAGCGCCTTGCCGTCGCCTCATCGATGATCGCCACGGGCAATTTGCCATTTTCATCGTCCTCGGTGAAGAAGCGCCCCTCCACCAACGGGGTTTGTATCACCCGAAAATACTCCGGGCTGGTGCGGATAACTTCGGCGCTCAAATCTCCCGAGGATTCCGTGGGCCGGTCTTCGATGTCCAGCGAATTGTGATTCGTGGCGCCGTACGCCGCCGCATCGCTATTGATTGTGTCGGCGGCCGGCAAATTGGACGTAATCGCCGCCAACTCCACGCCCGGAATCGCGTTCGCGCGCCGTAGCAGTTCGCGATTAAACGGAATCTGCTGCGCTAAGGTGTGATATGGATCGAGCTGCGGATTATTCGGGTTCGGCAGATAGATATTCGCCGTCACCACTTGCGATGGATTGAAGCCCGGATTCTGCCGCAACAAATCGCGCAGCGTTTCCAATAGGAGCCCCGCGCCGATCATCAGCACTACCGCAAAAGCCAACTGCGACACCATCAGTGCGTCGCGCATGCGCCCGGCCTTCGCGCTGTAGCCCGAGCCGCGCGAGCCCTCGCGCATCGTGCCCGCAAGTCCCGCCTTCGAGGAATGAGTCGCGGGAGCCAGCCCAAACAGTAGACCGGTCGCGAGCGAAATCAGTAGCGCAAATCCCAGCACCCGCCAATCAATGTTTACTTCGCGCAGCCGCGGAAGATTCGCCGGCACAAATCGCAAGACGGCTTTCAGCGTAATCACCGCCGTCGTGAGCCCTGCGATTCCCCCGATGAAAGCCAGCAACAGCGATTCGGTGAGCATCTGCCGGATCATTCTGCCCCCGCTCGCTCCCATCGCCGCACGCACTGCCATCTCTTGCTGGCGTCCGGAGGCGCGCGCCAGAAGCAGACTGCCAATGTTTAGAGACACGACGAAAACGATTAAGATCACGGCAGCCATCAACACGACCAGCATCGGTCGGACCTTACCCACCAACGATTGCTGCAACGGCACAATCTCAACCGTCCATTTGGCTTGCGGAGGGTAATCATTCGCAAAGTCGCGACGCAAATTAGCAGCCATGGCATCAAGCCGCGCCTGAGCTGGCGCTACGGTGAGGCCCGGCTTGAGACGACCGATTGCCCCGGGTAATATGCGCAGGCCACGCGCCGGCGCTGGGAACGGATCGCCACTGAATCCGCAGGTAATCCATACCTCCACGGCTGGAATGGTCGGTCCGGGGTGGCGAAATCCGGGAGAAAGTACACCTACAATCGTATATAGATCGTTATCGAGGCGGAGGCTCCGGCCGAGGACGCCAGGATCAGCCCCATAAGATCGGCGCCACAAGGCATCGCTGATCACGACCACGGGCGCGAAACCAAGCGCGAAGTCCTGGTGACCAAATAAGCGTCCTAGTTCAGGAGTGGCGCCGAGCATGGAAAAGTAGTTGGGAGAGACCTCCATCATTTCCAAATGTTCGGGCTGTTTGGCACCGGTCAAGTTTGTGGGGCCCAAAACGATGACACTCACATCTTCGAACACATCCGTCTGCGCTCTAAGATCGTCGAATTCCGGCACGGAAAACCGAACGTTCCGCAAACCCACGCCTGGATTGTTAAAGTAGATCCTTACAAGACGATCGGGGTCGCGGAACGGAAGAGAACGGAGCAACACGGCGTTCACGATGCTGAAGATCGCCGTGTTGGCCCCCACGCCCAGAGCCAGCGTCAGGACCGCCACGATCGTGAAGGTGGGCTTCTTGACCAGCATGCGCAAACCATAGCGAACATCCTGAAGTAAAGCCTCCATGTGGACGCTTCCTTTCGGCCCTCTGCCGGGACCGGCGGAGGACATCACTTGAAAACTCCATTACCAGTTTGCGATCGGCGGACTCTCCTCCTCCCACAGTTGCTGGCCCAGTTGCTCGGACCATAGGAGGGTCCATTGGTTGTCGTTCAATTTTCCCCAGCCATCCCGTACAACCCCCATGACGTAGATCTTGCTCGTTTTGCCACTGTTGTCCTTAATCTCGCCCTCTAGTTTCTCAAGTACGAGTGCCGCCCAGTCGTTGCCTCTGGGTTCGACCGTGAGCACGGTGGCGTCAAATCGCGTTAAGGTATACGGGCGGGAGAAGATTGCATCGATAAACTCCTGCCGTGTTAGTTTTCGGTCGGGAGTTTGGACGTATAAATCCGGAGCCAGCATCCTCTCGATTGTGTTCTTGTCCATCGCCACACGCGCTTGAATCGCTTTTCGCGCTTCTGCCGAACTGACGGCAGGAGCACTTTGCGCCCAGGCTGCAGCCGTTACGATTACCGCCAGTAACGTGGAGACCGGAATGCGCCCCCTCAGATTCATGCACAGAAAGCTAGAGCGTATTGAAGTTGCCAATCTCGATTTCATTCGCTTCTTCTCCTCTTGTAGGCCCTGTCGGCCACAGCATCATCCGAGGCCAATACGTTCTTGGCGATGCTCACCAGTTTGCGATCGGCGGACTCTCCTGCCACCGTTGCTGGCCCAGTGGCTCGGAGGATAGGAGGGTCCGCTTTGGGAGCGCTCTGTCCGCCAGCCAGCAGCGTCAGGCTACCAGCGACCGCGAACCTTGCGATCGTCGCTGCGCTAATCCAAATTCCGCGCATAAGGACCCAATTCTCTTTTTCCGGCTTGCCGTCCTGCCCGCGTGTTATCAGGTTGCGTTGGATGCGAAGGGTCGTTATCGCATCGGCGGCGGCCAGATCACCCCGCGGCGCTCCTACTTAGACCAGGGCGGAATCACGCCGTTGCTGCGCGCGTACGCGATCGACTGCCCCAGATGCTCGTGTTGATCTTCGAGAATCAGCATCAGCGCGCCCTGCTTCGTCATGTCTCTTCCGAACAGTTTCACCGGCGCCTGCAGGTCGTTGTCGGAAAGTCCCGTAATCGCTTTTTGCAGATTGACGTAAGAAGCCTTCAGAGCTTCCTGCAATTTCTCCGGATCGGTGATGGGCGGGGGCTGTGCCCCCGTATTCGGTGTGCCCGAGAGCACGCCGATGAGCATGCCGTTCTCCCTAACGATCAGGTTGAACACGTCGCCAACGGAGCGAACGCCGTGGCCGGGCTTCCAGTCGTACTTGCCCGACATAACGCGCGCGAGTCCGGTGAATTTGTCGGAAAGCGTTCCGGCATCTTTTCCGAAGGCGGCCTGCATTCCTGCCGGCTGCCCCTGCGCCTGCGCCAACGGCACCACCAGAGCGACCGCAAGCGTGCACACTCCGTACTGAATCAGAATCTTCTTCATGTGGAACTCCTCTACGTCACTTAAAACGACTCGTGCTGTTCGTAACGACGAATGCAGGTCTCAACGCGGCGTTTTTTTTTACTCCCCTGCGCCAGCGAACCGGCTAGCCGTTTTCAGCACCGCCGGGCGGCGCGCCTCCGCCGGCCCCCAGATTCATGTGTTCTTGGCGATGCTTCCATGCCCCTCCAAACGCGCCATACCCGGTTCTTCAAAAACAAATCGAAGGGCCCACACACCGTCGATCAAAACCGAAGTGATGGACCTGCTTACGGAGCGGGCGCGCTCCGCTTGTCGAGATGCCGATTGAAGTACACATCCGCCGCATTGAACAACATCATCCACGATGAGTAGCGTGCCATGTCATGAATCTCGTTCGGAATCATGATTACGTCATGGTCGATGTTGTGCGACCGCAAGCCTTCGATGAGTTCGGCGGCCTGCTGGAAGGGTACAACGCTGTCGTCGTCCGCCTGCACAAGCAGCACGGGTGAGTGCCACTGGTCGATGGTCGCGATGGGGGAGGATTCCACCGCCCGGCGGTTCGCATCTGCTCCGTCGATTGGCTCGTACGTCGACCAGTTATGAATGCCCGAATAATCGACACCGGCCGCGAGTGCATCTGAGGCGCGCGCGAGACCGAGGGCCGTCATGAGTCCCCCGTAGCTTGGGCCCCAGATGCCCAATCTATGAGAGTCGACGTCCTGTCGGCCTCGCAGATAGGTGATGGCGCCGAGCAGGTCATTGAGCTCGCTGCCGCCGCCGGGGCCGAGGTCGTCGGCCTCTCTGTAGTCAAGGCCATAGCCGGTACCGCCGCGATAGTTGACTGACAGTACGATGTAGCCCTCGGCGACGAGGTACTGATTAAATGCGTATATCCAGCTATACGTACGCTTGGGATCGAACCCCAGCAGCATCTGTCTTTTAGGGCCTCCGTGGAAGAACAGAATCGCAGGGTGCGGCTTGGAGGTGGTTTCGCGTGGTAGGAATAGTTGCGCGTGCGTTTCCTGGCCATCCTTCGCCCTAAAGGTCACGGCCCGGGGCATGACGAGCTTGGAACTCGGGAAGGAGGACGGGATGGCTTCCGGAGCGAGCCGCCGCCATTGCTCCCCCGCACTCAACACGACCGGATGCAGCGGTTGGTCGCCGTCGCTCTGCAATGCGAAAAGAGCGCCGTCGGCGCCGATCTGCGGCAAGTCTTCGATGGCGTGGCTCTGGCCGGTGCGCACCGCCGAACCATGCTCGGCATCGACCGTCCAGATATGCATCCTGTCGGTGTCATCCTGAGTGGACGAATAAACCAGGCGCTTGCGGTCCTGGCTGAAGACGACGTGTATGACCTCGAACTTTCCCACCGTGAGTGCGCGGGCCGTCCCGCCCTGCACCGGGACAGCATATAGATGCAGCCAGCCGCTTTTCTCCCAGGGGAACACAAGATCATCATGGTTGGTCCAGAACAGGTTCGTCGCCGAGGGAACGTCGTTATTCGCCGAGATCGTCGGATGGAATACACTTCCGGGTCCCGCATCCGCAATCCAGACACGTCGCCCCTGGCCGGTTTTCACGTCCGCCGTCCAGATCGACCACGGCCGTCCGCTGCGTTGAGAGAAGTATTCGGGGGGAGCTTTCTCGGCCACATGAACGAAGGCGATCCGCGCGCCGTCCGGTGAGAACGCGGGCGAGCTGTCGTAGTCGAGACTCGGACTCAACCAAACGATGGTTTGGTCAACGAAATCGTAGACACCGATCAGCGAGTGGCTGCCTCGATGGCTCACGAACGCTAGGCGCTTGCCGTCCGGCGCCCAGGTCAGCGAGTCCACTGTTCCCTGATCGATGAGCAATGGCTGCGCCTCACCATCGCCGCTCGCGGCCACCGTCAGAATTCTTTTCTTGTCGACAAACAGCAGCCGGCTGCCATCGGGCGAGAAGCTAGGGGAGTCTCCCGCACCGACCTTATGCGGCACGCCGCCGGCCGTGGCAACCACCCATACTTCCTTGGGCATTGGGCCTTTCGGGGAGTTATTAACGTTGGCCGGAGTCTCATCCTCAAGACTCTGGCCCCGTGTGAAGGCGATCGACGTCGTATCCGGCGACCAGGCGAGTTCGCCGATATCGAAACCGTCGTCCTCTGTGTACGGTGTGATCTGGCGCGCTTTCGCGCCATGGGAGGGGTCTGCTACCCAGATATTACGGCAGCCCTTCGCGTCGAATACCCACGCCACGGCTGCGCCCGTGGGCGCAGCCACCATGTAGTACGGAAATGGCGCCTGCATCACATCGCTGAGTGTAAAAGCCGCTGGATGGGTTCCCGCAGCCTGCGTCATGAATAGGCCTGCGCAGGCTGCTGCCGCGCTCCAGAGCCGCAACTTTCCCAAACCGAAGTCAATCATGTGTCTTCAGGGTTTCCTAAACTTCTGGCTCTTTGTAACGGAGAACCCATAATTCCACAAGTTCATTATCATCACAATGATGTTGCCGTTTGCGCACGATTCTGCTATTCGTTGGAGGAGGCTTTAGGAGTACTTTAGGAGGCTCCCTTGCTCGATGATTTACGCGCCCTCGTAGAGTTTGCCCAGGCCGGGTCCATCGCCGGTGCAGCCGATCGTCTATACCGGACACCCTCCGCTATAACCCGGCAACTGCAAAGGCTGGAGGCTGCATTGGGGGCTGAGTTGCTCGACCGCTCAGTAAAGCCGCCGCGCCTGAACTCTCTGGGCTCCAGGGTGCTTGAACAAGCGCGAGATCTGTTGCAGCGGACGGAGGCGATGAAATCTGTTGCGTCGCGCGACGCCGAACCTCACGGCCTCTTGCGCATCGGGCTCGCGCATGCCTTGGCCGAGGGGACGCTGATCAAACCTATTCGCGCGCTGACTGAAAAATACCCCAAGGTCCGGCTGCGGCTGTTGAGCGCACTTACCGGTGAATTATTTAACCGGCTGCTCGCCGGTGAACTCGACGTTGCTGTCGTGTTTTTGCCCGAAGGTAAAACCGCGCCTTCACCTCTTCTGACGAATATCATCGCTAGTGACCGCATGGAGATCGTTCAAAGCGCCGCAGGCAACATTGACGATGATTGGGAAAGTTTGAGCAGAGCACCCTGGGTGCTCAACCCGTCTGGGTGCTTGCTTCGGGCAAGCCTCATCGATCAGATGGAACGTGCCGGCTTCACCCCCATGGTTGCGGCTGAAATCCACTACAACATACATTTGCAGCTAGCGCTCATTCAGTCGGGATATGGAGTCGGGCTGCTGCCAGCCCGTTTTATTGCCAGGAAAAATTGTCGAGACACGGTTGAAGTGTTGCGCCCCCCATCATTTGACTTGCGCCTGTCCGTGGCGATAACGCGGATTGGACAACTGGGCGCCCTGGAGAGGGCCGTCGAACTGTTGGAACACGGCATTCGGTATTTGTTTGAGGCAGCCGACACCACGAAGCCCGTAACGAGGAGCCGAAGGCGTGTACCCGCGCATCGGCGGGAGGCGCGACCGCGCAAGTAGTCGCCGAGCGTCGCCTGTTGCAGCCTCTCTATCCACTTGCGTTGGGTCATGATTCTGGCCTGTCCTGAGACTCGAATCGGACTGCCCCGACAAGCGGGGATTTCGGCAGAATCCGAAGCCGATCCAATCCGTCCTTAGTGACCACAGGCTGTTTGTGGTTCACATTCCTCAACCACCGCCGCGGCAGGTCCGGTAACATAGTTATAGGCATTCTGATCCCACGCAGCGGTCAGCCAGTCCGCATCGAGCGCCGCCGGCAGCGCACCGCCGATAACCCAAGCAAAGAATCGCCCACTCGCTGTGCTATGAAGGCCATCGATAACGTCTACGGCCAGCGCGCTTACAACTTGCTCAGCCGCAACACCTCCGCGAGGCAGGGGGTTATGGAGCCGCCGTCTGAGAGTGTCGATATTGGCACGGCGGAGGTCAGCATTTGACCAGAGACTCGGCAACGTCGAATCCGCAATTCCGGTCGGATGACGGGTCACTCGGAGAGCGCCGGGATAAACCGGCATGTTGTAGGGGATGCAAGAGCCCTACAGGAAAGGAAGTAGCGAATCCATCCTGACCTCGAGTCTTGCTGGGGACATCGCGAGGTGTCTCTTGAAGCGTAGACAGAGGCATCGGTGGGCGGGGCGATTGAGCTGCGAAAAGCCCGTAGATCAGGATGCCGACTTCATTCCGAGTAGGAGGAAGGCAACACGGCAGCCACGCTAAACGCGAGTGGACTGTCGGTCCTGCGTAGTCTGAGAACCCGCGCACGCTGAGAAACAACATGCACGAGAACCGGGAGATCTCCAGCACGCCTTGGTCTGATGATCAAGGCCGGTCCGCGAAGGCCACAAACCAAACGGCGGACACGCACGTGCCGGAGAAGTCGGACTGTGCCGTACTACCTGTGAACCAACCGAACAAGGGAGGGCAATCTTCCGCGGAGGCTGGGGAGGGAAGGGCACAGACGAAGGAGAACATCGTTCAATCGCACATGCACCCGACACAGAGTGGGAAACGCATGTCCCAGGGGTTGGACGGTGTGCGGAAGGTAGCAAAGGAAAGAAAGCAGGAGCGGTTCACCGCTTTGCTCCACCATCTCAACGTTGATCTACTCCGAGACAGCTTCTACGCGCTTCAGCGTAAGGCTTCGCCCGGAGTAGACGGCGTAACGTGGCAGGAGTATGAAACCGGGCTTGAGGATCGACTCGTCGATCTGCACAGCCGGGTGCACCGTGGAGCGTATCGGGCAAAACCTTCGAGGCGAGTCTTTATTCCGAAAGCTGACGGGCGGCAACGTCCGTTGGGCATCGCGGCTCTGGAGGACAAAATTGTTCAACAGGCTGTGGTGACGATCCTCAACCAGATATATGAGGTCGACTTCAAAGGCTTCTCTTACGGGTTCCGTCCCGGTCGCAGCCCGCATCAGGCGCTGGACGCGCTGACGGTGGGCATTCAACGGAAGCGGGTGAACTGGGTGCTTGATGCCGACATCCGTGGTTTCTTCGATAACCTGAGCCACGAATGGATGATGAAGTTCATCGAGCATCGGGTAGCCGATCGGAGGATACTTCGCCTGATCCGGAAATGGCTAAAGGCGGGAGTATCGGAAGACGGCCAGTGGTCGGAGACGAAGCTGGGTATACCGCAGGGAGCAGTGGTTTCACCGCTGATCGCCAACGTGTACTTGCATTACCTCTTCGATCTATGGGCTGATGTCTGGCGCAAGAAAGTGGCAAAGGGCGACGTCATAGTCGTCCGCTATGCCGACGATCTTGTGGTGGGCTTTCAGCACCGAACGGAAGCTGAGCAATTCCTGAAGCAGTTTCGGGAACGGCTGGCGAAGTTCGGACTGGAGTTACATCCGGATAAGACACGACTGATCGAGTTCGGGCGGTTCGCCGCTCGCGACCGGAAAGAGCGGGGAGAGGGAAAACCAGAGACCTTCACCTTTCTGGGCTTTACCCACTACTGTGGGCAACGCCACAAGAGCGGAACCTTCACCGTAGGTCGGATCACTGCGAAGAAGCGAATGGTTGCGAAACTCAAAGCCATCAAGGTTGAGCTTCAACGCCGAATGCATGATCGCATGGCCGAAGTCGGTACATGGCTCCGGAAGGTTGTGCTGGGTTATTACCAATACCACGCAGCCCCCGGGAACACGACTCAGTTGCGCATCTTTAAGCTTCGCGTGTGCAGGCTCTGGCAGAGTGTTCTGGTCCGCCGTAGCCAGCGCGCCCAGATGCGGTGGGAACGATTTACCCCAGTCTTGAACCGGTGGATTCCACCACCCCGGGTTCTGCATCCCTATCCTGATGCACGCTTCTACGCCACTCATCCTTCGTAAGAGCCGTATGCGTAGACGCGCCAGTACGGATCTGTGCGGGGGGCGATCAGCGATGGTCGTCCCTACCGCGACAGTTGAAACCGGCCGCAGTCCTGTAGCCACGGACTGGAGGACCTACTGAATTGGCCTTATGTCCTGGCACGCGCGCTTGTTGAAATACCTGGCGAGGGGTGGATTCGAGATTCTTTTCTTAGCCAGTTTGGTTTTCCCGTTAAGAGGGAACGCCAGCTCTCCATTTCAGGCTGAACCAACAAACCACGAAGCGGCGCATGTTGTGCAGACGCATGGCAAGCGGTGAACTCTTGCTGAACAATAGACTGCAAATGAGGGTGTGTAGCTGCAACTGATAAGTCTGTAATGCAAACAAAACAACCGAAAATCGGTCGGTGCGAACGGGTCAGGTAGAATTAGCAAACCGCAACCAAGATCTCGCGCTTTCCAAATTCAACCAACTAAATGCGAAGACAATTGAGAGGCATACGGCGAAGCGCGAGCTGAGCATGGCGCGCGATTACTGATTTGCATCTCCGATGATCATTGAGACTAGAATGCGTAGAGTCCCCTGATTCTCCCCATACTTGCCAAATAGTGCGCGCTTAACTTCCCTCCGTTCAATACTTTCTGTATAGCACGCCTGCCTCCTCATGTTTTTGCAAATTCGTCATGTGGCGAACTCCAGGAAACTAAACGACTTGCGAATTAAGCACTCCTGTCTGCCGGAATTCCACAGACGGGGTTTGAGGTGAACGGCGCTTTCAATAAGTAGAAGAAAACACGCGAGATATTTTTGGTCGGGGCGCCCGGATTTGAACCGGGGACCTCCTGCGCCCAAGGCAGGCGCGCTACCAGGCTGCGCTACGCCCCGACATGAAGTGCACTATTCATTCTAAAGCACTTTCCAATTTTCTGCCCGTTCCTACTCATGGTTTCTTGGCCTCGACCGTGCATTTACCGTGCATTTATTCTCCCAAGTTGCCTATTGGACCATGACCGTGCACATTCGTTCCGCAGGCTGCGGAACGGTTTCGCCGGCTCGGAGGTTGAGCTTCTCCAGGGCTTCGCGCTTCATCTGAGAGTACTTCTTGAAGACTTGCGCGTCGCCCTGGCGCAGCATTTGTGTCACCCACGCGTCCGCTACGGCGCAGGATTGGCTGTCACAAATCAAGCCACAACGCTGGATGTACGGCCAGCGTCTAGGCTATCAAAAGAAGCCGCTTGCCAAGCGACTTAAAGTAAGGGATAATCAGAACGTAAGGAAGTCCTAGACTGTAAGGGACGATGCGATGCAGCATTCCAGGGTAACGAGTAAGGGACAGACAACCATTCCAGGGAAAATTCGCAAGGCATTGCGAATCAAACCGGGCGACAAACTTGAGTACCTGGTTGAAGGGGACCATGCCACCATTCGCGTGCACCCGGGTACGCGGTCACTGAAGGGTACGCTCGCCAGCAAGAAGGGCAAGGGGATGTCCTTCGCACAAATCCGCGAGGCTGCGGCTGAAGATGCCCGCGGTCGGGACGACGTCCGGTGACCAAGCGAAGGCTGGTCGACACCAATCTGATTGTTCGCTATCTCGTACAGGATCACGAAAAGCATTCCAAGGCCGCCGGAAAACTGTTCGATGCTTGTGACCGCGGCGATGTCGTGATTGTCGTGTTGCCAGCTGTTTTGGCCGAGTGCGTGTTTGTACTGGAGTCTTTCTATGAGCATCCACGTGGAGATATCTCCTCGGCGCTCGGCAGGCTCATTTCCAGCCCTGGTGTTGAGATTCGCGGGGCCACGATTCATCTCGACGCATTGGAACGCTATCGAGAAACAAAAGTCCATTTCGTGGACTGCTTGCTCGCCGCGACCGCGGCGGCCGAAGACTCACCGGTGGCCACCTTCGATCAGGACTTTCGAAAGTTCGCCGACGTGCGGGTAGAAACCCAGTAATTTTCCTTCGGGCAACTGCCCTCAATCCTTGTAGCTTCCGTAGCAAGACAATCCGTCTGCAATTGCAGTCCCAAATCGAGGCACACAGTTTGAAACTATTTGTGCGTGCTCGTACCTCGGGGTATCCCTCTACTGCCAGACCTCAATACCAAGCAACCAGTCCTGGAGAGCGACGGAAATGCAAAATGCACATGAGCGCTTTGGATCGTTGGAGTTCATCAAGCGCGCGAAGGACGCGACCACCGTGTTCGGGTTCACATTGACCGAGCCGTTCTAGAGACTCCGAAGGATGAACGAGGACTTGTCCTTAGTCCGCGGTTGCGTGTCCCGGCACGCGTGCGCCGGCAGTCGGCCGCGAATGTCGCGCCCGGAAGAAGGCAAAATGATCCAGGACCCTCTCCTGGAACTCTTCGAGGTAAAGATAGATGGCCGGAGTGATGAAAAGGGTGATGAACTGCGAGACAATCAGCCCGCCGACCACAACGAGTCCCAGCGGCCGGCGTGAAGCGCCATCCGCCCCGTAGCCAAGGGCGATCGGCAGCGCGCCCATGAGTGCGGCCATGGTAGTCATCATGATGGGCCGAAAGCGCTCCATGCTGGCGTCGTGAATCGCCTGGTCGTCCGGGACACCTTGCTCGACACGCTGTTGTGCGAAGTCCACGATCATGATTCCGTTTTTCTTCACGATGCCCATGAGCATGAACATGCCGATAAACGCGTATAAGGAAGCCTCGGCGCCGAACACCCACAGGGTCAAGAGCCCGCCTACGAGCGCAACCGGCAACGAGGAGAGCACGGTAATCGGATGCAGGTAGCTCTCGTACAAAATGGCCAAAATCACGTACATGACAAAGACTGCGAGGAACATCAGGATGGTGAGGCTCGATACCGTGTCTCGGAACGTAAGCGCCTCGCCCCGGAATTCGCCGCGAATTCCTGGTGGCAAGACTTGCTTCGCAGCCTTCTCGACGAAATCAGTGGCCTGCCCGATGGAATAGCCGGGCTTCAGGTTGAAGAACAGTGTAACGCTCGTGAATTGGTTGATGTGATTGACCGACTGCGGGCCCAAAATCGGATGCCAGGTCGCTAGGGCGTTGAGCGGAACCATGCGCGAGCCGTCGTCGCTCTTGATGTACAGCAGATGCAGATCCTGAGGCTCGGAACGCTGGTCGTCGGCAACCTCCAGGATCACCTGGTATTGGTCGGTGGGCTTCTTGATGAGATAGACGTAGTTCTGCGAGTACGCTTGGTGCAGAAGATTAAGAATCCGAGTCTCGGAGACTCCGTAGGTCTTTGCTTGCTCGCGGAGGATGTCGACCCGCAGATTCGGGGTGTGGTTGAACAGGTCGGAGTTGACGAAGAGGAATCCCGGGAACTCGAACATTTTGCGCATCAGGGTTCCGGCGCTGGCATAGACCTCGTTAGGATCGATCCCGGAAATCGAATAAGCAAACTGGCCCTGCAGCTGCGCCGTGGCTCCGGTGCTAATCTGCAACACGGGCTGGGGCTTCAAAAATGTGATCAGGCCGGGGACTTTGGAGTTCAACTGCCCCATCAATTGACCGGCCACGCCTTGAATAGGCGGACGCTTATCGGGAGGTTTCAGAAAGGCGAGCACCAGGCCTTGGTTGGCGGGGAAAAATGCATTGTTGCCGCTCATGGTGAAGGTCATGTCCACGGCGGGGTTGGTATGGAGGACCTCCTCCACCTGCATCTGGTGGGTATGCATTTCGTAGTGCGACGTGCCCTCCTGAGCGACGAAGACGCCGAGGGCGAAGGAACTATCGCCGATGGGGAGGAAGGCCTTGGGAACGGTATAGAAAAAGTAGACAGTTCCCAGCAGACAAACCACCCAAATCGCCAGGGAAATCCAGCGATACCGAAGAAAAAACCACAACGAACGCCCGTAGACCGATAGCACCCTTTTTTCTGTGCCGCCGATGACGCGCTCGATCCAGTTTTTTTTCGCGCGCGCTCCGCGTTCCTGGAGCAGGCCGGAGCACATGAGCGGTGTAAGTGTCAGCGAAACGATCCCGCTGGCAAAAATCGAAACGATGATGGTGATTGAGAACTCTCGAAAGATGCGTCCAACCAGGCCGCCCATAAAAACAAGCGGAAGGAATACAGCGGCTAGGGAAACGGTCATGGCCAGAATCGTGAAGCTGATTTCCTTGGCGGATTGCAGAGAGGCCTCCAGGGCCCCCAGGCCGCTCTCCATGAGGCGAACGGTATTCTCCAAGAAGACGATGGCGTCATCGACCAAGAATCCGATGGCTAGCGTCAGAGCCATCAGGGACAAGTTGTCCAGGCTGTAGCCCAGGATGTCCATGACCACGAAGGTGAGCAGGAGCGAGAGCGGCAGCGCCACAACCGGAATCAAGGTGTCGCGCGCGCGGCCTAGAAAAAAGAAAATCACCAGGACAACCAAGGCAAACGCGACGAACAGCGTCGCCTGGACATCCTTGACGCTGTTCACGATGCCTTGAGAACGGTCATAAATGGGAACGATTCCAACAGAGCTGGGGAGTTGCGCTTGCACCGTGGGAAGGAGGTCGCGGATGGATTTGGCCACCTCGACGGCGTTTGATCCCGCACGCCGGAAAACCGCAACGACGACCGTAGCGGCCGGAACCTCGTGTCCGCGGTACCAAAAGCGCATGCGGATGCGTTCGTCCTGCAATCCATTTTTTACCGTGGCGATGTCTTTCAAGTAGACCGGAGCGCCGTTGCCTTGCCGGACGATTAAATTCTCGTACTGGCTGGCTTCGCTCAACTGTCCTTCGGGCTGCAGCAGAAAGGTGTGATGTTCGCCGTCAAATTGGCCGGCGCCGGTATAGCTGGTTCCGTTCTTCAACGCGGCGGCCAAGTCATCGATGGTCAAATTGCGCGCGGCCATCGCGGAAGGGTCCGCCTTGATGCGAACGGCGGACTGAGCGCCATAGACGGCGACCTGGCTCACGCCAGGGAGAATGCTAATGCGCTCGCCGACTTGCGTATTGGCGTAGTCGAACAGCTGGCCCTGCGTGGCGCTGTCGCTAGTGATCCCCACGTACATGATGGGCTGGTCGTTCGGATTGGTTTTGGTGAAGGTGGGCGGGCTCGGTAAATCTACGGGAAGCTGCGCCGTCGCGCGCGTAATGGCCGCCTGAACGTCGGTTGCCGCGGCATCCACACTCTTGGAGAGATCGAACTGCAGGACGAAACTCGAGTGCCCCTGTCCACTGTTGGAGGTCACCAACTGAAGACCGGGAATCTGCATGAACTGACGCTCGAGCGGCGTGGCCACGTTGTTCGCCATGGTCTCTGGCGTTGCGCCGGGATAACCGACGTTTACCTGAATGACGGGATAGTCGACCGCGGGCAGATCGTTGACAGGCAAGGCAAAATAAGCGAGTACGCCAAAAACAATGGCTGAGACCGTGAGCACCGCGGTCATCACCGGGCGGCGAATAAATGGTTCAGAGAGATTCATCGATCTTCGTTCTCGTTACTTTGCCTTCGCGGGCGCACTCGGCTGCGTGCCCGCTGCGGGGGTAGCGCCGCCGGTATCCACACGCACCTTGCTGTTCGGAGCTACGGTCATCTGGCCGGCGACGATGACGTTTTCTCCCGGGGCTACACCTTGGCTAACCACGATGTTATCGCCTTGCCGTTGGCCCAAGGTCACAAGCCGCAGGTCTGCGGTGTTGTCGGATTTCACCACGTAAACGAACGGACCTTTCTGGCTGATTTGCGTGGCTTGGTTGGGGATCAGCACGGCTCCCTTTTGCGTTTCCAGCACCAGCCTGACGTTGACAAATTGCCCGGGCCAGAAATGGTGGTCGGGGTTGGAGATGGTGGCGCGCAAAAAGACCGTGCCGGTGCCGTTCTGGACGGTGTTATCGAGAAATGTGAGCTTACCACCCCGGACGTGCTCTTCCGGATCGGAGGGCAGCCTCACCAAGGTCTTTAGCGTTCCGCGAGTCATCTCTTTTTGCACAGTGGAGAGATCGCGCTCGGTTATCGTGAAGTCCGCATAAATCGGATCCAGGCGCTGGATTAGCAACAACCCGGTTGTGTTCGCCTGCACCACGTTTCCGACATCAACGAGTCGTGCGCCGGCACGCCCCTGGATGGACGAGTGAATATAGCAATATTCCAGGTTGAGCTGGGCGGTTTCGAGCGCCGCTTCCGCCGATTCCACCTGTGCCTGATCGACCTCGACGGTGCTCTTTTTGCTGTCGTAGTCCTGCTTTGCGATGATCTTCGAGTCGAATAGCTCCGAGCTGCGCGCGAACTCCACCCTGGCGAGTTCCAGCGCCGCTTTTGCCTGGGCCAGAGCGCCCTTTGCCGAATCGAGCTGGGCCTGATACGGACGGGGATCTATCACAAAGAGCAACTGCCCCTTGGTCAAATCCGCGCCATCCTGGAATTGCCTCTGCGTAATGCGTCCGCCGACTTGCGGGGTTACGGTAACGGACTCGAAAGCGTAGCTCTTGCCGATCTCGTCGAGGTAAACGGGCACATCTTGGGCTTGCGCCTTGACCACACTCACCAGCGGCGGAGGCGGCATTTGGGGACCAGCAGCCTGGGGATTCGCCCGGTTACAGCCCAATGCTGCCATTTGCAAGACAAACAGCGGCAGGACATACAAAAACCGGAGCTGTAACTTCATCCTGGTCCTCCCCTCGTCCCTTTATACGCTACAGGCCAACGGTATATTGCGGGCCAGGCCCAAAAGCCCCGTGGTTGACACCACGCCCTGCCAGTATCTCTGTAGTTTGTGACCCCAGGTTCTGTGCATAAAGCGTGGGGACATCCGAGACTACATTAGACGCCTATGGAGGGAATGCGTTACTTTTAGCAAGTTCCATTCTGGCTTTGCGGCAAGGCGCGGCCTAGGACGGCCTAACCTTCCACAACCAGATTGGGTAAGAGTTGCCGACTTATCCGGGAGTTATGGCGCGCTGGCCCGAATTGAAATGCCGAGTGCGGCCACGTCTATCGGCAGGCACGTCATACTGACAGATGGCCCGTGCCGCATGTGGGAGCGCATTTGCGTTTGTGTCGGCGTCGGCGCAATGGTACACCCTCCCCGCCACCGTTCCTGACTATAACAACCTTTTCACGACTCCTCCCGGAGAGAACTCTGGGCTGTGCCCGTGCGCACTTCATTCGGCGACTTCTTCCACGGGAGTTCCGGGAATACCGCGATACGAAAAGATTCCCGCCCGCTCCACCGATTCCTCCTGCCAGCTCGCGCGCCATTTGGTGCCAAGCTGCAAGAGAATCAAAGCAGCGGCAAAGAAAGCGCTCGCGAAAAGAAAGAGTCCTCCCGAGTACTGCCCGGTTCGCTGTTTAATGGCGCCGAGAATAAAAGGCAAGAAAAAGCCTCCCAGGCCACCGGCCGCGCCAACCAGTCCCGTGAGAAGCCCGACGCGTTCCGGGAAGCGCTGCGGCAAGAGTTGAAAAACCGCTCCATTTCCCATGCCCATCATTCCCATGGACAAAAACAAGAGCCCTACCTCAAGTGGAAGTACAGGGAACCTCCCTACGCCTCCGAGGCAACCCGCCACACCAGCCAAGAGTAGCAAAAGCAAGCGGTAGCCTCCGATCTTGTCCGAGAGCCAACCGCCCACGGGCCGCAGGAAACTTCCCGCGAGGACAACGATGGTCGTGAAGTCCCCAGCGCGCACCTTTGACAGCCCATATTGGTCGTGGAAGAAGGTGCTGAGAAAACTGGCCATGCCCACGAACCCACCGAACGTAAAGCTATAGAAGAAACAAAACCAAGCGGTATCGGACTCGCGCAAAATGGCTGCGATGGCTTTCCATTTAGGGGGTTCGCTGCGGCGGGGGCTGTTCTTAGCCAGCAAGGCGAAGAGAATCAACACAACGACTACGGGAAGCATAGCCAACGCAAACGTGTTCGCCCAACCAAATTTTTGAGCGAGGCGCGGCGCGAATAGTGTGGCGATCAGAGTTCCCGAATTCCCTGCACCAGCGATGCCCATGACGAGCCCCTGATACTCGGGCGGATACCAGCGTCCCGCGATCGGAAGAGCTACGGCGAAACTCGCGCCTGCGATACCCAACAGGAGCCCGAGAAAATAGAAGTGTGCGAGAGTATGCGCGAAGCGCCAGCCGAGAATCAGCGGGAGCAAAGTGAATGCAAGTCCGAGCAAGCCGGTCCGGTGTTCACCAATGCGCTCGCCGAGAAATCCCAGCACAGGCCGGAATAGCGCTCCACCGAGAAGAGGAATCGCCGTCAGCAATCCTTTCTGGTAGGGCGTGAGCTTGAGCATTTCGGAGAGGAACGGGGCAAGAGGACCGAGCATGACCCACACCATGAAGCTGACATCGAAGTAGAGAAACGCCGCGATGAGAGTCGGAAAGTGGCCGCTCTCCATGAACTTTTTTTTGTTCATCTCCACCCTTTGTACGAAACGAGAATTGGTTCCACTCCGTCCGAATTCATGCCGGGACTCTGGCTCTCGGGCTTCCGCGCACTCCCCAATATTGTGGAGCGATCTGCGCTTTCTCGACGCGCACGGCGCACTGTTTGTAATTGGGCTCCCGCGAGATTGGATCGAAAGCGCTTTGCGTCACTCGATTGGCATTCGCCTCGGCGTAGTGAAAGGGCATGAAGACTTGCCCGGGCGCGATAATTTCCGTAACACGAAGCTCGACACCTTTCACGCGTCCTCGAGCAGAAATCACGTCGATGTGGTCATGCGGCTTCAGTCCGAGCGACTGCGCGTCCCGCGGATTCATCTCCAGCCATGCGTTTGGCGAGAGACGCTCGAGGATTGGAACGTTTCCTGTTTTCGTGCGGGTATGCCAATGCTCGACGGTGCGGCCCGTATTCAGCACGAACGGAAAGTCCGCGTTCGGCTGTTCCGGAAAAGGTTCCCACTCGACCGGGAGAAGCCGCGCCTTTCCATTCTCAGTGGAGAAATGGCCATCGGAGTAGAGCCGTGTTGTCCTTACTTCCGTGGTGCCCGCCGGATAGGGCCACTGAATCCCGCCATGGCGCTCGATGAGCTCGTACGTGAGTCCGGAATAATCGCAGAGGCGGCCCGCCGATACCTGCTTCCATTCGTCGAAGGCATCCTTCGGCTGAGTCCATCCCGGAAAGAGTTCCCCGTAGCAGCCTAGCTTTTTTGCCAAATCCAAGAAAATGTCGAAGTCGCTGCGGGCCTCCCTAGGAGGGTTCACGGCGCGATTGACCTTGCTCACGCGGCGTTCCGAATTTGTATACGTGCCTTCTTTTTCTCCCCAGATGGCCGCGGGGAGAACGAGGTCCGCGACTTCGGTCGTGGGCGTGGGATGAAATCCATCCTGGACCACCAGAAAGTCCAAGCTATCGAGGCTGTGCTGCAACACTCCGAGATTCGGAAAGGACACGATTGGATTTGTGGCGATGACCCACAGAGCGCGAATCTTCTTCGCAACCGCGCCCTCGACGATATCCGGATAAGCCCATCCGCGCGAAGTAGGCAGCCGCTCCACGCCGATACCCCAGAGCGCCGCCAATTCCTCGCGGTCGGATGCACTCTCAAATTTGCGATACCCAGGAAGGCTTGAAGCGAAGCCCGCCTCCCGTGTTCCCATCGCATTGCATTGCCCGGTGATTGAAAATGGAGAAGCGCCTGGTTTCCCGACGTTGCCGGTGATCAAGGCAAGATTATTGATGACGTTTACCGTTTCCGTTCCCTTGGTGCTGTGGTTCACACCCATCGTCCAGCCAATGAACGGGGCATTGGCCTTGCCATAGATCAGTGCGGCCTTGTAGATTTGCTCGGGCGTGAGCCCGGTTAGTTGCGAGACGTACTCGGGCGTGTACTTGCGAACCGACTCTTCCAGTTGGTCGAACCCAGTAGTATGCACCGCAACGTACTCACGATCGACGAGATCGTTCTCGATGAGCAGGTGAATCATCCCGTTAAGAAGAGCGATGTCCGAACGCGGCTTCAAAGGGAGGTACAGGTCTGCCATCATCGCGGTCTTGGTCACCCGGGGATCGGCCACGATCAAGGTCCTCGAGGGATTGGCGTCGAGGTACTGGCAAAGGATCGGATGGTTGTCGGCGATGTTCGCGCCAATGAGAAAAATAACGTCCGCTTGGGTGAGGTCTTCGTACGCGCCTGGCGGACCGTCGCTGCCAAAGGAGCGCTTATACCCGGAGACGGCGCTGGCCATGCATAGCGTCGTGTTCCCGTCGTAATTCTTCGTACCAAGTCCAAGCTGCACGAGCTTCCCGAGCGCATAAAACTCTTCGGTGACGAGCTGACCCGTACTGAGAACGCCGAGAGCCTCCCGGCCGTACTTCTGCTGAACGCCGCGGAATTTCTCCGCCATAGTGGCAAGAGCTTCGTCCCACCCGATGCGCGCAAGCTTTCCGCGTTTGTTGCGCAGAAGCGGGTAGAGCGCGCGGTTCGAAGCCTCCAGTGTGTAATGTTCGGAAAGGCCTTTCGGGCAAAGCAAGCCGGAATTGACAGCGTGGTCCGGATTTCCGCGCACGCTCACCGCGCGGCCGTCCTTGACGCCAATGAACATACCGCAACCGACCGAGCAGTAACCGCAAGTCGTGGAGACCCAAGTGTCCGGAATCTTTTGCTCGGAGGTGTGCCCCATGACCGGATCGCTGGCGTACGCATACTTTTCCTCCAGGATGTCCAATCCGAGTTGGCGCTTCAGACTCATGCCGCGGCCTTTCCGGCGGACACGTACGAAGCGGCCATATTCTTGGGAACCACGCTGACGAAGAAAACATACCGGCCGAGAATTTCACCAGTCAGAACAGTGAGAAGTGAAGTACACGCGCCCGCCCAGGTCGGCACAAACAGCGGCAGAATGATTCCCCCTAAGCACAACAGCGCGCCGCTCCCCAGGAAGGAAGACGCCAAACTTGTGGAAAGCAAGCGACCCGACGCTTGCAGTTCGAAGGAGTCGGACGCCGTCAGCCAGAAAAATTTGCCGGCTTTGTTCAGCAAGTGCCCTGCTGCCGCGACAACGATCGCCATGTTCAGCCTACGGCGGTCCCCGATTCCGAGGCTTGCGACGAGTAAAGGGCCGAGCAGCATCGAGGTAAGAAAAAATCCTGCCACCGTGCGCTTGGAGTTCCATGCGGGCCGCGCCGGGACGAGATAAATCCAGGCACTCGCAGTGACTCCCGCTGCGCCAAGCAAGGACGTCAGCGCCCCAATCGCAAGGCTTCCCGGTAGCTTGAAACAGAGCAGCGCTGCGTACAAAAACGCCACGCCGGAAAAGCATCCAAAGAGCAGGACTTCACGGCTCAGCCAGGAACGCTTCCACATTTTCAGAGCGCGATACGCATAAATGGGACGTCCAAGGTGGAGCGTCGAGGCACTCAGCGCCAGTCCGGCTACCATCAGCGAAACCAGCGCCGCAACACCCAAGCGCGTAGTCTTTCCGAACAATTGCAGCAGCCAGATGGTGACAAAAGCGCCGACCGAGAGTTGGGTGAGCACGGTCATGGCCACGAGAGGCCAGTGCGGATCTTCGGGCCTAACGCGGAAGAAATCTGCTTTCCGCGTGTCGGGCGGCAAATTGTGGGGAAGAGTGATGCGCGTCGAGGAGATACTGTCATCGGCGGACGGAAGGCCCGGTGCATTGGCGTTCACGGCGTACTCACGCTTCCATTCCGCAATGTTCACAATTTCGATGCGGATGGCAGTCTCAGGACAAGCGCTGACACACGCCGGCGGCCGCCCCTCGCCCAGCCGGTCATGGCACATGTCGCATTTCCCGACGACGCCGCGGTCCGGGTTGTACTGTGGAACTCCATACGAACAATTCCACGTGCAGTATTGGCAGCCGATGCAGGTCTCCGCGCTGTGCAACACTACGCCGGTGACAGGATGCTTGGAGTAGGCGTCCACGGGACAGCCTTCCAGACACGTCGGCTCCAGGCAGTGATTGCAGCCCATGGAAAGATAGGAGCGGTGGGTATCCGGATACCAGCCGCCTTCGATCTCCCCCACTCTTCGCCAGTTGATTTCCGCGGGATTGCCGTTCTGCTCGTTGCAAGCAACCACGCAGCATTTGCAGCCGATGCATTTGGTCATATCGAAGTGAAACCGATACTGCTCTCCGGGCAAGACAGCACGCTGCGGGATGGCCGCTACCTCAGGGAACGGTGTCCCGCACTGTGGTGCGCCACTGGAACGCGACCCGGTCTTGGGGGTCAACAAGAAGTACGCACTCTGTTCTTTTGCTTTCTCTAGTAGGGGCAGCAACATAGCGTAGTCGCAAACTGCGGCCAGGACCGGTATTTGGGCGGATCGAATCGGCCCAATAGCGCGGCTCCTTTAACGCGCAAAACATGAACAGTTTGGTGAAGGGAGCGTCCTCGTAATAGCTTAATGTCTTTAAGCGCTTAGCGAGTTGGCCACCGTCACGTGCTGGCCTCAAGACTGCGGTGTGTGCAATGGAAAGGCAAACGCAAAGTTTGACTTCAGCCGATTATATATTTACCGAGGCGGCGCCAAAAACGGCCACATACAATTCTGCTTGCGGGCGGATTACGGGCTAACCGAAAGTCCAAGCCCCTCTAACCCGCATGCGGTTTATTCGTCAAAGCCGGTAGGACGGTGGGAACCACGAGAGGGTAAGAAAGGTTTCCTTATTGGGCTTCCTTAAGAGGTGATTCACGGAATCGGCGAGGGGGATAGATGCTGCGAGACATGCGATTTGCGATTCGGATGCTGTTGAAGCAACCCGCCTTTAGCTCGATTGCCGTGCTGACACTAGCGCTGGGAATCGGGGCGACTTCGGCCGTGTTCAGCTTGATTCAGGGCGTGCTGTTGACGCCGCCGCCGTATCGGCATCCGCAGCAACTGGTCCTAGTGCTCGCGGCGCGAACCGACGGGCAACCTATGGACAACCCGCGCGGATGGGCGGCGCAGCAGTGGACAGAGTGGCAAAAGGAGGCCAAGTCTTTTCAGGGCTTCGCGGGGTACAACTGGACGTTCAACTTCCTGGTGCGGAACGACGGCAGCCAGTCCATGCAGGGCATGTGGGTAACGAAAGACTATCTGCCGGTGATGGGCCTGAAGACGGTCGCGGGGCGTGGTTTGGAGGAGGGGGATTTCGGGCAAGGGCCGGTAAAGGCGATCGTGCTGGGGTATGAGTTCTGGCAGCGGGCGTTCAATGGCGATCGCGGAGTCATCGGGAAAACCGTGCGGATCAGCCGGTGGGAAGTGCCGCCAACGGTGATCGGAATCATGGAGCCGGGAGTGCGGTTTCTGCCATCGCCGGGGGCGGCCAGAGAACCGAACTACGACGTAAACGCGACGGTGGATTTCTGGGTCCCAGCCGAGCCGAACCCAAAAGGGCTGAAAGAGCCCTACTGGAACATGGTGGCGCGGCTTCGCGACCGCGCAACGCAGCAGCAAGGGCAGCAGGAGTTGACCCTGCTGGCCGCCAGAGAAGCGCAGGCGGAGAAGGACTTTGAAGGAGTTGCGCCGCGGCTGGAATCGGTGACGGACGAAATGAATCAGGACGGGCGGAGGATTCTGTATCCCTTGCTCGGAGCGGCAGGGCTGGTACTGCTGATTGGGTGCGGAAACGCGGCGGCACTGCTGCTGGTGCGCGGCCTGCAGCGGCAGCAGGAATACGCCGTGCGCAGCGCGATGGGCATGGGGCGCGTGGCGCTGTTGCGGCAGGTTTCGACGGAGAGTCTGTTACTGGCGCTGCTGGGTGGGGCATTCGGAGTGGGCCTGGCGTTCGGAGTCGTGAAACTGTTTAAGTTGATTGCGGGACATGCAATTCCGCGGCTCGAAGCCGTGACGGCCGGATGGGCGGTGCTGGCCTGGGGATTGGGTGCAGCGGTCCTGGCTGCGGTTTTCGCAGGGGTTTTTCCGGCGCTTCGAACGTTTCGGCTTGATCCGATGGAGGTGCTGAAGAACGCCGGACCCAAAGGAACGGCAGGACTCGGGGAACGGCGGCTTCTGCGCGGGGTCACCATGGTGCAAACGGCGTTGACTCTGGCGCTGCTTGTAGGGGCGGGGTTACTGATTCGAACCATGGTGAACATTGCGAAGGTCCCATCGGGCTACAACACCGGACATATCTTAACGATGAGTGTTACGGAAGTGCGGAGCTATTCGGAGTGGGCCAATTTTCACCGGCACGCTTTGGAAAGGGTTTCGGCGATTCCCGGCGTGCAATACGCAGCATTCGCGTGGGGAGTGCCACTTACCGGCAACAATTGGCCAGCGACAGTGGAAATCGAAGGGCAGCCTCCGGCGACCAAGGAGAGCGAGAAGACGGCGTTGCCGCTGCGCGCCGTCACGGAGGACTATTTTAAGCTGATGGGCGTGGCGATGCTCGGCGGGCGGGAGTTTCGTTCGAGCGATGAGGGCAAGACGATAAACGTAGCGATCGTCAACCAGGCATTTGCGGATCGCTACTTTCCGCATGCCAACGGAATCGGACGGAAGATCTGGCTGAACGGACGCGACAAACCAGCCACGGAAATCGTCGGCGAGGTCTCGAACGGCCGCACCGACGATTTGACGCAGGCGGCGTCGCCCGAGGTCTATCTATCATTGTGGGAGGCGACGGCCTTTTCGAAACATCTTGTGATCCGCACGACTGCGGACCCACGCGCAGTTCTGGTTGCGGTGGAACGCGAGTTGCGCGCCGTTGATCCAACTGCCGCCATCGAAAACCGGAAAACTTTGGAGCAGATTCGCGATGATTCGCTGGCGTCGCGAACGTTCGCGATGCAGTTGCTCGTTGGGTTTTCGGTTGTGGGCAGCGTGCTGACGCTGGTCGGAATTTACGGCGTACTTTCGCTTTCGGTGGCCTCGCGGAGACGGGAGCTTGCGATTCGCAGCGCTGTTGGTGCGGAACAAAAAGACATTCGCAACCTAATCTTTGGCGAGGGACTTCGATTGATTGCGAGTGGTGTACTCGCGGGAGTGGCGCTGGCGATTATTTTGTCGCGAGTCCTGAGAACTTTTCTGTTTGACGTGCAGCCTAGCGATCCCACAACGCTGATCGTTGTGGGAACGTTGTTCGTGGGAGTAGCGCTATTGGCATGCTGGGTGCCTGTGCGGCGTGCCGCGAAGGTTGACCCACTGGAGGCGTTACGTTACGAATGAATTGCGCCGCAGTGGAAAGACTGTCGCACAAGCGGAGCGTATCGCGTATTTGTGGCCAGACTCCGTCCGGACACCAAACTCAAGACCATTGAATTCGATCTTGAAGAGCACAAGTCTGATTTACGGGCAATCCTGAAATAATCCCAAGGCAAGGGTTGCCGACGATCCAGGAGTTGGCCCTACTGTGGTTTCGACTTCAGCGGCTTGCCAATCGCGAGCAGGAAGATGGCACTCTTGTCCTTTGCGTGCGGTGAAAAGAATTCAATTACATCATCGTCGAAGAAGGTCAGCCCGGTCGCACCCAGGTGCTGGGCATACGCAGTCAGGTACATCCTGCCGCCGATGGCGCCCGCCTCCAGCTGGACGGCCCGGTAGCCGCGGTTCCCATATCGCTCCAAGATGCGTTTTAAGTCGGCGAGAAAAAAGATGTCCACGCAGGCGTCCGCCGGCAGCTCCTGCTCCAGACCAAGATGATGGGCCTCGGCGCGGAATTCCCCCTCCTTCAAAAGCTCCAGGGTGCTGTGCTCACGCCCGAAGAAGTATGCGCCCGGCTTGAGGCCCTGAACTGAATGCACGATCAGGTAAAGATCGTTAAGCTGCGCGCCGGGAGGCTCAAGGAAGTCGGCCGGAAGACCTCGCGTGGCGTAGTCGAGAATGGTAGAAAGTTGTGCCAGTGTAATGGACGCCGCCTTATCGAACGTTCGGGTAGAGCCGCGACGCTGGATTACCTGCTCGATCGTATCCTTGGGTTGTTCTTCTTCCGGCAGCCGCGGGAGGGGAACTGCCTCGCCCGCCAGAGCGGAAGATGAAAGGACTGGTGGCTTGCCGCGCCACTGATTTACTTCCTTTACGGAGTCAAGCGAAGACGCGTCGTGCATCTCAAGCATGGTGGGATATTCGACCTCCTGCTGTGAAAGCGGGATTGTCTCCAGGCCGAGTGCCGGAGCCTCTCTCGGTGCCGGCAGCGAACTCTCCGATGTGCGCCCGATCGGTACGAGGCACAAGGAAACCTCACGCCGTGTATCCAGATCGAGTAGCCGGTTCACCTCGGCATCCACGAACCCGAGCACGATCTCGGCTGGCAGCCCCGAAGCCGCAGAAACGGCCAGCATATTTGCCAGCAGGGTGCCGTTATCCCAACCGAAATGGCGATAGGTGCGCGCCTGGTACTTCCAGGCGTTCCGCCAGTACGTTCCGGTGCAGATGATCGTGGCGGGCGCGTGAGCGACCGCGGGTTCCATCACCGTCGCCTGAGCCAGGTTTCCCCGAAAATTACCCCTTCGCAGAAGCCGCAGCGATACATCCGCCGGATTAAAGTGATACACGCCGGCATCCAAGCCCGGGAGATCGCCAGTCACGACATACAGTTCGATCTCGTAGAGAGCTCCGGTGCAGGCTGCGGCGCGAAAGTAGATTTCTCCACCCGGATATGCACGCTGTTTGGTAATCCCTGCCGAGAAATAGAGCAGGCGCGTCAGATCCTGAACGCCGGGGACCGAATCAGCCGGCGACGAAGGCACTGGTTCTGAGATCGCGGAGAACACGGCCACCCCTGTTTGCGGCACGTCCCGCGGCAGTGGAAGAGGCTCTATCTTGGGGTAGATTTTGAAAGGCAACGGACGATTCGCCCAATCCAGAAGGTGAGGACGGTTACGAACACTCCAGTAGGAGTGCTTGGTGCCGTCGTGATACTTCCAAGCTGCCTGGATTTCACGGTTGTTCATCGGCTGCTACACCAGACTAGCGAGGAATGTGCTAGCAGCAGGACCAGACGATTACTTGCGTAGCCGACGGTCGTGAGATTGTTCCGAATGGCCATTGACGTCCAGCCAGGCCAGAAGACTGCGAATACTCCCGTGCGCCAACGCGATGCTCGAATCGGCGGCACCATAGTAGAGATTGATGGTGTCCCCATCCGATCCCAGCGTATAGCCGCAAGGAAAATCGCCATGACGTTCATATTCCGCTTCAGGCGCAAACATCCAAGAATCCCCCCGAATCAGGCATTTTTCTGGCTGCTCAAGGTCGAAGAGAGCCAGCCCCAACCGGTAGATGGAACTCGAGGGCGTGCGTCGAACGCCATGGTAAATCATCAACCAGCCGCGCGACGTTTCAATCGGTGGCGGTGACATTCCAATTTTGTTGGCATCCCACCAAGCACCCCGGCGGGCTTCCAGCATGAGCTTGTGATTGCCCCAATGCCGCAAATCGGGAGAGTAAGAGATCCAGATGTGAGCTCCGAGTGGCGTCATGGGCCGATGGATCAAAGCCCAAGAGCCGTTAATTCTTCTCGGCAAAAGGGCCGCATCTTTGTCGTCCGGCGACATGACGACACCGAGTTTCTCGAATACGCGAAAATCTTTCGTGAGTGCCAGAGACACTCCGGGACCGCCACGCGAATACGAAGTGTAAGCCACCGCATATTGCTGGAGTTCCGGCATATACGTGATGCGCGGATCTTCGACGCCCCATAACTCCTCGGGGAACCGCTCGACGTCTGGGATGAATGTCGGTTCGCGATCGATCTGCCACCCATCCACGCCGTTTGCCGAACGCGCCACGCACAAATGAGAGAGCCCGCGGCGATCTTCCACGCGACAAAGGAGAAGAGTGGAGCCATCAGGCAGCAAGGTAGCGCCCGCATTAAAAACGCTGTTCATCGAATACGGCCAATCTTTTCCGGTAAGGATCGGATTGCTGGGATGTCGGTGAAATAGCGTCTCGTATTTATTTATGACCGGACGGTCGATACTTTTTTCAGCAAGAATGCTCATCGCGAGTTGCTCTCCGTAACGTCCGCTTCTTCCAGCTTGCGCATTTCCAGTAGTGCCATCAAAAAAGATAGTGTCGATTCCGCACCCTGGTTTTCATTGGCTCGATCCGGATGCAAACCGTCTCGACATCCGCCGGTCGTGTGATCGTAGAGAGCGATCTGCAAGTCGTTATCTCCCAAGAACCAATTGAAGGCGGTCCACGCCTCTTTCCTCCAGCGGCTTTTTCCCGTAGCACGATAAGCCTGCAAGCAAGCCGATACCACGGCACAAGCTTCGACCGGCTGTTGATCGAAGCGCGCCTTTTCCGTTTTCCTCGAATAGAAGCCATGTGACCCGATAGGCACAAAATGACCTTTTATTTCGCAGCGCTGAATCGTCCCCAGCCAATCCAACGCTTCAAGTCCGGATGAAATCATCTCGTCGTTACCGCTGCGCATTCCCGCGCGAATCAAAGCCTGTGGCAGGCGAGCATTGGAGTACGCAAGGCCGTATTCAAACCAATTCCAGCCCGTCGAATGTACCGCGAGATAGGAATTTAGAAGGCGATTCGCAAGTTCATCCGCCGCGCCAAGAGCTGCGCGATCCCCGGGGAAGGAATCGAGATATTCGTGAAGGCCCAGCACGGCGAAAGCGCACGCGCGCGGACTCTTAAACTCAACGGCAGCGGGAATCGCAAGCTCGAAGAGACGACCCGCAGCTCCACGCAACCCAGCATCCTTGGATCGGCCGAGGACGGTTCCTAATCCCCACAGGGCGCGGCCATGACTGTCTTCCGAGCCTTCCCGTTCCTGCCACTGGCGTTCATAGCTGAGGCAGTTTCTAAATCTCTTGGTGATCGGATCAAATGCCAGCCACAAAAAAGCCAAGTAACGAGCGGCAAGGTCCGACGAACCGGCTGGAATACTGCTTCTCAATTCTTCTAGCAGAATCGCGACGATGAGCGCGCGCGCGTTGTCGTCCGTCGAATATCCTTCCGGATAGTTTGGCACGGTGAACACTGCATGCTCTACGATTCCAGTGTGGTCAGTCATCCGCCGCAGATGATCCAGCTTTACAGCCGGAAGACGGTCGAGAACCTTTTCCGTGTTTTGCGCCGAAAAGGTGGCGCGTGGATTCCGCAAGCGCTCGTTGTATACACGTTCAAAGCTCCCCATGTATTGTTGAGCCACGCGATCCCAAACCATGTTCCTCGAATAGAGGTACGCACGTTTTCTCATGGCGTGGCGCGCAGTGCCATTGTCCAATAGCTCGATCGTTTTTTCGGCAATCGCCTG
>WNEV01000084.1_pt1 | contig 47598 bp, 47 predicted proteins | sample 5399861 | NCBI WGS metagenome assembly WNEV01 (sample SAMN13153335, study PRJNA577476) | soil metagenome | isolation source: 40 cm grassland meadow soil 2 days after 3rd rain plot 2 | place: USA:California | collected 2015-11-11 | reverse complement strand
GTCAGCAATGCGGCGGGCAGTGTGACCAGCACCGCGGCCACGCTCACCGTCAACTCGCCGCCCACGATCACGACGCAGCCGGCGAGTCAGACGGTGACGGCGGGCCAGCCGGCGACCTTCTCGGTGAGCGCCACCGGCACCGCCCCGCTGAGCTATCAGTGGCAGAAGGGCGTGACGCCCATCAGCGGGGCGACGGGGGCGAGCTACATTACGCCGCCCACGACGGGTGGAGACAACGGCGCGCTGTTCAGGGTGGTGGTCAGCAATGCGGCGGGCAGCGTGACCAGCACCGCCGCCACGCTGACCGTGGTGCTCCCGACGCTCTCCTCGCTGAGCCTGAGCCCGTCGACCGTGACTGGCGGGAGTCCGTCGACCGGCACGGTGATGCTGAGCGCGCCGGCGCCCAGTGATGGTGTGGCCGTGTCTCTCTCGAGCAACAAGCCGAGCGTGGCCAGTGTTCCGTCCAGTGTGACGGTTCTGAGTGGAGCGAGGACCGCGACCTTCACGTTGAGCACCAACCCGGTAGGCACATCGACCTTGGTGACCATCTCAGCGTCCTATGGCACGGTGACCCTCACGGCCAACCTGACGGTCGCAGCGAGCTCTGGCGATGTGACAGCGCCCATTCTGTCGCTCCCCGGCAACATGGTTGTTACGGCCACCAGCCTGCTCGGGGCTATCGTGACCTTCAACGTCAGCGCGACTGACAACGTCGATCCCTCCCCGAGGGTGCGCTGCACGCCCCCCTCGGGGAGCATCTTCCGCATAGGGATCACGACCGTGACCTGCACGGCCACGGATGCTGCCGGCAATGTCAGGAGTGGCAGCTTTCTGGTAACCGTCGTGAGGCCGTGAGCGCCGCGCCAGCGACCGACGCGCCTGATCTCAGCGTCGTCGAACCTCCGCGGCGTATCGGGCGGCGGTGAAAGCGGCAATCCCTCCCGCGAGACCTATTCGGCGAAAGCGGCAGGGCACGTCGATGTATCGGTACTGAAGGACCCCGAGGTTGACGGGTTCGGCTTATGCAGCTGAATGTTGCCGCCCCCGTTGCGGCGACCTCCGATCGTGACGTCCGGATCGGGGAAGGTCGTATAGAGGAGGGTGTCGCCATGGCTCAGCTGGATAGAGAACACGTTGCTTGTCCCCGGTTCGCCCGAGTCCATGGCCCTCACGACCCAGTCCACGTCACCGAACCGGTTCGTCCGGGCCGTGCCGCAAATGAAACGGGTCCCGGTCGGCTGGTGGTCCATGCCCGCGCCCTCGGAATCGAAGAAGTACGCTGTGATGCGGGTCCACTGCACCTGCAGCCCTTCGCCACGGTCGGTGTACTGGAGATGACCCCAGGTCGGTGACCCGCCCTTGCATCCGCCAGCGACGCCGAAGTTCGCCTTGGCGCCGCTGGGGCGGATGATATAACCGCCGCCAGTCAGGAAGTCGCACGTGGACTGGGCGCTCGCCGGGCCGCCCGCGAGCACCAACGTTGCCACCCCAACGAGTGAAGCGACTCCCAACAGGGAAGTGAGGGAGGTGACTTTACGCATCTCAGTAAGAAGCCTGCACGGCCTTGGCTTCCCCGCCGCTGGAGCCCGCTGTCGCCGACGCGACCACCACGTCGGCAACGCCGGAGATAATCGCGTGAAGCGCATTGACGATGGTGGCGCCGTCCGAGGAAATTTGCTGCTCGTTGATGACCATGATGCCGCCGGGAACCTCGATCGTCTGGTTCGGGTCCCCGGTCACCAGGACGGGCACGCCATTAATCGAGAGATTGTCGATGTTGGAGGTGCCGACGCCCGCGTCGCCGAACACCGCCAGGGCCCGCGCCATGACGAAATCGGCACCGATGTTGATCCCGGCCACGTTCAGGTCGAGGGCAGCCAGCGAGGCTTCAGAGGCGACCTGATCTGGCCAGCCGATCGTCACCGCATGAAGAACCTCTCCCCTCAGCAGGGACGGGATGTCGCCGGCCAGCTCCGACGCCTGCAGGGCGTCACTCGTCCCTCCGACGAGCGTGCCAGTGCCCGCCAGCACCGTCGTCGTTCCGAGAACAGTGCCGACGAGGTCAGGCGTACCTGTCGCCGGATCGGCCGGCGGTGTCGTGACCGTGTCGACAAGGCCTGTGAGCTGAGCTGCGCCCGCTATCGGCCAGGCTAGAAGAACCGCCCCCAGCGCGGCGACTGCCATCAGCCCTGAGCCACGAGAACCTGCCTGACGCATACCGACCTCCGTTCGGTTGGTGAGAGCGGCTGCCTTCAGCTGCAACATACGGGCGTGGGCGCAAGGGACAATCGGGGGAATCCCGAAGTTTCTTCGCGGAATATAACGGGGGATCTACGGCGGGAAATCACGTAGGGCTTCGCAGTGGTGAGCGAACAGCATACGGTGACCCCAGTCCTACACTGCCCCGGCATTTCCGGAACTTGAGCGTCATGGCGCCAGGCGGCCGAACGGCTTGTGGAAGGAGAAGCGCGAGGCGTAACGTTCCGGTGATGAGCGCGCCGACGGCAGACGTCGTGATCTGCGGCGCGGGGATCGCCGGGATCGCCGCCGCGTACCACCTCGCCGTGCGGCGCGACGTGACCGACGTCGTCCTGGTGGACGATCGCCCGCCGCTCTCCCTCACCAGCGACAAGTCCACCGAGTGTTACCGCAACTGGTGGCCCGGCCCCGGCGACGACATGGTCGCGCTGATGAACCGGTCCATCGACCTCCTCGAGGAGCTCGCGCGTGAGAGCGGTAACGCCTTCCGGATGAGTCGACGCGGCTACCTCTTCGTCACCGCCGACGCCGAGCGTGTCCCGAGGTTCGTTCGGGCGGCCGAGGAGGCGGTGGCGCGCGGCGTCGGCCCGGCCCGGATGCACGGGAGCCCCGGAAGCGACTACCGCCCCGCGCCCACGGACGGTTTCGAGGGCCAGCCGACGGGCACGGACGTCATCACGGATCGCACGCTCCTTCGCCGGCACTTCCCCTACCTCGCGGAGGACACGGTCGCCGTGCTGCACGCGCGGAGGTGCGGGTGGTTCAGCGGCCAGCAGCTCGGCATGTACCTGCTCGAGCGCGCCCGCGAGAAGGGGGTGCGGCTCGTCGAGGGGCGCGTGGAGCGCGTGGAGATAGCAGGCGGGCGCGTGCGTGGCGTCACGGTAGAGACGCGCGGCGGCGCGCGCACGTTCTCGACCCCGCGCTTCGTGAACGCGGCGGGCCCTTTCGTCCAGCGGGTGAGCCGGCTCCTTGGCGTCGAGCTCGCGGTGTTCTGCGAGCGTCACGCCAAGGTCGCCTTCAACGACGTGCTCCACGTGGTGCCGCGCGAGGCGCCCATGATGATCTGGAGCGATCCCGTGCGGCTCCCGTGGTCGGTTGAGGAGAGAGAAGAGCTGGCGCGGTCGTCCGCCCATGCCCGGCTCCTCGAAGAATTTCCGGCGGGCGTGCACGGCCGGCCCGAGGGCGCGGGCGAGAGCCCCGTGGTGCTGCTGATCTGGACGTACGACGTCGAGCCGGTCGAGCCGACGTTTCCGCTCGAATTCGATCCTGCGTACGGGGAGATCGTCCTGCGTGGGATGTCGCGGATGATCCCCGGGCTCGCTGCGTACCTCCCACGACTGCCGCGGCACGTCGTGGACGGCGGTTACTACACGAAGACGCGTGAGAACCGCGTCCTCGCGGGCCCGTTGCCAGTCGAGGGGGCGTACGTGCTCGGAGCGCTCTCGGGTTACGGACTCATGGCGTCGAACGGCGCGGCCGAGCTCCTGGCCGACTACATCGCGGGGTGCCCGTTGCCGCGCTATGCCCCGGCGTTCCGCCTCGACCGCTACGACGATCCTGCGTACCGCGCGCTGTTCGCACGGTGGGGCGACTCCGGCCAGCTCTGACCGTTCACGATCTCAGACGAGCCGGTCGCGCAGTCGCGAGCTGATCCCGTCCACGACCATGACCATCGCGACGGTCACGAGGAGGACGGTCGAGGCGGCGGGGTAGTCGATCATCCGGAGATAGGTCTGGAGATAGAAGCCGATGCCGCCCGCACCGACGAAGCCGAGCACGGTCGCCGCGCGGATGTTGGTCTCGAGGCGGTAGAGGACGTAGGAGAGAAAGAGCGGGAGCACCTGCGGCAGGACGCCGTACCTTACTATTTGCAGGCGCGTGGCGCCCGTCGCCCTGACCGCGTCCACCGGGCCGGGCTCGATGCCCTCGATCGCCTCTGAGTAGAGCTTGGCGAGCGAGGTCGTCGTATAGGCGATGACGGCGAGGACGCCGGGAAAGGGCCCGAGCCCGACCGCCGCCACGAAGACGAGCGCGTAGACCAGCGTGTCGACGCTCCGAAAGAAATTCAGCCACACGCGGGCCGGGTAGAACACCGCACCGGGCGCGATGTTCCGCGCCGAGAGGAACCCGAGCGGGAGGGCCAGGGCCGCGGCCACCGCCGTCCCGAGCAGCGCGATCTCCACCGTCGTGAGGGCGGCGGCCAGGGCCGCTGGCAGAACGCGCGGATCGGGCGGAATCGTGCGCCGCACGAAGTCGAGGATCCACGGGAGCCCCTGGACCAGGCGCACGGGGTCCGCGCCCGTGTCCCAGAGGAGCCACGCGAAGACCACCAGGCCGACGAACGCGGCGGCGCGCCTCAACCCGCCTCCCCGTCGCCGTAGATCGCGTCGATGACTGCGGGCGTGAGGGCCTGGGGCGGGCCGTCGAAGGCGATCCGCCCCCGGCGGAATCCGATGATGCGCGTGGCGTAGGCGAGCGCGGTCTCGAGCTGGTGCTGGCTGACGACGAGCGTCAGCCCGCGCTCCGCGTTGATGGCCTTGAGGATATCCATGATGCTGGACGTGAGCTGCGGGTCGAGGCTCGCCGTCGGCTCGTCGGCCAGGATGACCGCCGGCGCCTGGGCGAGGGCGCGCGCGATGGCGACGCGCTGCTGCTCGCCCCCCGACAGCGTGTCCGCTCGACGGTCGGCGAGGTGAGCGAGCCCCACCTGTGCGAGGCACTCGAGCGCGAGCTTCCGTTCGCTCGCCGGGAAGTGGCCGACGAGGCTCGGGAGGGAAGGGACGTAACCGAGCCGTCCCGCGAGGACGTTGTCGAGCACCGACGCGCGGCGGACGAGGTTGAACTGCTGGAAGATCATCCCGATCTGGCGGCGGATGTGGCGCAGCTCGGTGGCGCTCGCACCGGTCACGACGCGGCCGGCGACACGGACGACACCCGCCGTTGGCTCGATCAGCCGGTTGATCGAGCGCAGAAACGTCGTCTTGCCCGCCCCGCTCCGGCCGAGGACGACGACGAACTCGCCCGCGTGGACGGTGAGATCGATCCCATGGAGGGCGATCGTGTCGGGCGGAAGCACGACGGAGAGCCCCGCGACCTCGATCATCAATTCCACCTGGCGGCAGGCGCGGCTCAGCGGGGGCGGACGCCGAGCAGGTCCATCGCCGCTCGCACGGGATCGTAGTCATGGTCGTCGGCCGGCGCGAACCCGTCGATTTCGTAGAGCCGCTTGAGCAGGGCCGCGTAGGCGGGGCCGCGGATCTGGAGAAGGGCGGCACGGACCCGGGCCACCATCGCCGGATCGAGGCCGACGCGCGCCGCGATTCCCGCTTCGGGGATCGGTGGCGTCTCCGCCACCCAGGTGATCCGCTCGCGCTCCGCGGGGTCGGTGAGGTACTGCTCGCGCGCCAGGTCGAACGACGCGATCGCGTCCACGTGACCGTTCAGCAGCGCGCGCATCGACGCGTCATGGGCGCCGGAGAAGACCACCTCGCGGAAGAAGGTCTTCGGATCCCGGTTCCGAACGAGCCCCCGCTGGACCAGGAGCACCATCGGGTAGATGTAGCCCGAGGAGCTGGCCGGATCCACGAATGCAATCGTCTTCCCCCGGAGGTCTTCGAGCCGCGAGAGACCGGAGTCGCGGCGCACGAAGACGCGCGACGTGAAGGCGCTCTTCCCGTGCCACAGGTTGCGCGCGACGATCGTGGCCTTGGCCTCGCGGTTGGCGAGGACGTACCCGACGGGGTGCACGAAGGCGAGGTCCGCGGTCCGGTTGCGCAGCGCCTCGATGACCGCGGCGTAGTCCGACGCGACCGTCACCCTCACTGACGCGCCGACGAGCGTGCCGACCGCCCGGCCGAACTCCGTGCCGGCCGCGAGCAGATCGGTCGGTTTCTGGGACGGCGTGAGCACCAGATGGAGCGCGGTGTCGGCCGCCCGCGTCGCCGGCGCGAGGGCCACAACACCGAGCGCCAGCAGCCCGACACAGAGGATCCCGGCCCGCTCCTGGCGCGTCATCGTGTAGTAGGATACCTCGATGGCACGCGTGGGCGTCGAGTTGAACGGCGTGCGATATCGGTGGCCGTCGCGCCCGATCGTCGTGGTGTGCATCGACGGCGGGGATCCGGCCTACGTCGCGCAGGGCGTGCGGGATGGCATCGTTCCGAACGTCGCGCGGTTCATGAAGGCCGGCTTCGCCGCGGTCGCCGACGGCGACGTTCCGAGCTTCACGTGCCCGAACAACATGTCGATCGCGACGGGCAGCCCCCCGGCGGTTCACGGCATCTCGGGCAACTTCTACCTCGATCGAGAGACGGGCGCGGCGGTGGTGATGACGGGCCCCGAGCTCCTGCGCTCGCGCACCATCCTGGCGGAGTTCTCGCGTCACGGCGCCACGGTCGTCTCGATCACCGCCAAGGACAAGCTCCGGAAGCAGCTCGGCAAGGACATGGATCTCGCGGGCGGCAGCGTCAACTTCTCCTCGGAGTGCGCCGACCAGTGCACCCTCGCGGAGCACGGCATCGAGAACGTGCTCGAGCTCGTCGGCATGGAGCTGCCCGACATGTATTCGCCCGAGCTGTCGCTCTTCGTGCTCGAGGCGGGGATCCGATTGCTGGAGCGGCGTGGGCCGGACCTTCTCTACCTCTCACTGACCGACTACATCCAGCACAAGTACGCGCCGGGCGAGCCCGAGGCCGACCGTTACTATCGGAACCTGGACGCGTGCTTCGGGCGGCTCGACGCCCTCGGCGCCGTCGTCGCGCTCACGGCGGACCACGGGATGAACGACAAGTCCAACCCGGACGGCTCGCCGCGGGTCATCTGGCTCCAGGACGTTCTCGACGCGCGGTTCGGCGAGGGCGCGTGCACCGTCGTCTGCCCGATCACCGACCGATTCGTCGCCCATCACGGCGCCCTCGGCGGCTTCGTCCGTGTCTACCGCCACGGAAGCCTCGATCCCGCCGACGTCATGAAGGTCGCCGCGGCCATCCCGGGCATCGAGGCCGTGTGTGACCGGGCGACGACCGCGCGGCAGTTCAATCTTCCGTTCGACCGCGAGGGTGACGTCGCGGTCATCAGCACCGCGGACACCTGCATCGGCGCATCCGAGAAGGACCACGACCTGTCCGGCCTCCGCGGCCATCGCCTGCGGACGCACGGTGGCCTCTCCGAGGCGAAGGTGCCGTTCATTTTGAACCGGCCGCTCCGTGCCGAGTACGCCGCCCGGGCCGTGACCGGGCCGCTCCGGAGCTCGCAGATCTTCGACTTCGCGATCAACGGCGTCGAGTGATGTGACGGGTCGGCCAGGGCGTCAGCGCCTCATCTCTCGCTCACTCCCGTGCCGGAGAGGCGTCCGACCCTCCGCGAAAGCGATTCTCAGGTGTCTTCCCTACGCCGCCCCCCTGATCTACCTGATACTGCGCGTCCGCCGTCGAGACTAGGCTGAGCCATGGTTGCGGTGGGCTCTGGGAGGAGAGGATGAACAGGCTCACCCTCGAAGAGCGTCGTCGAGTCTACCTGGCCCAGCAGCGGGTTCGTGAGGCGACGCTGGTCCGACTCCGGTCCGACACCGGCGAGGTCCTCGCCCCGGGATCGGACCTGCGAAGGCTCGCGTGGATCGCCGTGGCGGGGACGATTGCTGTCCTCCTGGGCGGTGGGCTCCTCGCGGCGCCGACGCTGGAGTTCGACCCGCTGGGTTCGCTCGTGGGGATCCTGCTGCCCAGGCTGTAACGCCGGAACGAGGTGAGACGCTGTGAAGAGGACAGGCTCGCTCGATCATCGGACCGTGAAGGAGTTCGAGGCCCTTCTCCTGGAGCGGCGCGCGATGCTCCTGGCGTCCGTCCGCGCGAGGATGGCTGAGCGTCGGACGAGCGAGCCCCGCTGGAGCCCGGAGGATGCCACCAACGCGGTCGAGTCGCTCGGCAACGACTTCGAGGTGGCAATGCTCGACCGCGAGAGCCGCGAGGCGGCGCAGATCACCGCCGCGCTCGAGCGTCTGGCGCGGGACGAGTACGGGATCTGCCGGGACTGCGGCGCGGTCATCGGGCTCGGGCGGCTCAAGGCGCTGCCCTTCGCCCAGCGCTGCACCGGGTGTCAGGCGCGCGTGGAGGCGGGCGAGCCCGGCGTCGAGAGCGAATGGCGCCGGCCGGCCCTCACCGCGAGGCGTTCCGGAGGAGCTCCTCTGCGAGCCGCTTGACGTCGCCGGCCTCGACCTGCCCCTTGTGCGTCTTCATGATGTCGCCCACCAGGCGGCCGACCTGCTTCGCATCGGTGATGGCGAGCGCGGCGATGCGCTCGCGGACGAGCGCGCGTAGCGCCGTCTCGTCGAGCCCACGGGGGAGGTAGCGTTCGCAGAATTCCACCTCGAAGCGGAGCTGGGCGATCTGGGCCCGACCGCGCTCGCCCGCCTTCTCGAACTCGGGGATCGCCTTCTGGAGCTGCTTCCGGTAGGCCCCGATGACGTCACGGACGAGGGCGTCGTCCACCTCGCCGGCGAAACCCTTCGCGGTACGACGCTCCTGGAGCCGGGTCTTCAGCATCCGCACCACGTCGGCGGTCCGCGTGTCCCGTTCCTTGATCGCCTGCCGGAGCCGTTCGTCGAGCTCTTGCTCGAGTCCCATCGCCATCACGCGGGCGCGAAGAGGGCGGTCAGCTCGCGGACGTTCTTCAGCGTCTCGACGGCGTGCACGGCGTCGACCACGCGGCGCGCCCGCGTGGCACCGAGCGCGGGCGAGACGAGCTCGAGGAACTTCGCCACGAGCTCCTCGGGCCCGACGGGGTTCTCGGCGTCTCCGCGGGGCACGGTCGTCGTTTCCTCGAGGATGCGTCCGTCGCGCAGCGCGACCTTGACTTGCGCCGTGGGGTAGTCGGTGCGGCGTGGGGACATCTTGGGCTCGGTGAGAACCTCGATCCGGCGCGCGAGCTCGCGGATCCGTGGATCGGCGAGCGCGGGGAGCTCGAAGGCCGCGACGTCAGCCCGACCGAGGACCAGCGCCGCGGCCACGGCGTACGGAACGGAGAACTTGGCCGCGAGCGTGGTCGCGGGCTCCGGATCCGCCATCCGGGAGGCGAACGGGATCGTGGTGACCCTGAGGCGCACGACGTCGCCGGCCTCGAAGGCGTGGGCGCGACGGAGCGCCAGCACGGCGTCGAGGGCGAAGTGGTTGAACCGACAGCACGCGTGGAGCTTGAAGTAGTTCTGCTCGATGCGGTAGCGCTCGCCACGCCCCAGCGCGTCGAGGCCGGCGACGGCCAGAGCCCCGTCGAACCGATCGCCCAGGACGGTGGCGTAGACATCGGACGGCGCGTCGCGCAGGCCCGTGAAGCCGCACCGCTGGAGCTCGACCGCGAGGATTCCCTGGAGCCCCGAGCGGCCGGGATAGAGGTTGCGGATCGTGGCGCCTTCGAGGGCGGGCGTCCAGGAGTTCGCCGGGCTCATGGACGCCGCGAGGTTGATCACCTCGCGGATCGTCTGCGGCGGGGCGTCGGCGAGCCGGGCGACCGCGACGGCCGTGGCGATCGACCCCCACGTGCCGTGGGAGTGGACGTTCGCGCGCAGCGTCGTCGCACCGCCGACGCGCGAGCCGATCTCGTACCCTGCGACGAGGCTCTCGAGCAGACGCCGCCCGTCGAGCGCCTGCTCTTCCGCGACGGCGAGGGCGCCGGGGATGACGTGGATCGCGGGATGGCCGCCGCCGAGGCGATTGCCCTCGTCCACCTCCAGGGCGACGCCGGCGGTGGCATTCACGAGCGCCGCCCAGCCGGCGTCCGCCTTCGCACCGTGACCGAGGAGCGTGGCGACGCCCTGGGGCGCGCGCGCGGCGGCGAGCCGCGCGAGGCGTCCGTTCTCGGGGAGCGTGCTCCCGGCGGCGATCGCGCCGAGCGTGTCGAGCAGCACTCGCTTCGCGGCCTCGACGGTCGTGGACGGCAGCGTGTCGACAGAGGCCTCGGCTGCGACGTGGGCGAGCCGGTCGAGGTAGTCGGTCACCGGCGAGCCGTCAGCGGGCCGCGCCGCCGAGCGGCGGCCGCGGACCCTCGCACGCGAGGTACCGGCCGTAGCCCGGCTTCTGCTCGAGCTCGCCCGTCGGGGTGAGCATCACCTGGCCGCGCACCAGCGTCATCCACGCCCGGCCGCGCACCTGCCAGCCCTCGTAGGGCGTGAAGCCGGCGATTCCGAGGTGGTGCGACTTCTGGATCGTCCACGCAGGATCCGGGTCCCAGATCGTGAGATCGGCGTCGGCGCCCGGCCGGATCACGCCCTTCTTCGGGTAGAGGCCGAAGATGCGCGCCGGGTTCTCCGCGAGCACGCGCGCGAGCCACGTGATGGGGAGTCCGCGCTTGACGACGCCCTCGCTGTACGTGAGCGGCACGAGCGTTTCGAGCGAGGGCGCGCCGAAGGGAATCGGCTTGCCCTCGGGATCGACGAAGATGTTCTTCCTCCCCGGCTCCTTCACCGCGGGGACGCGCGGCGCGTGATCGCTCGCCACGGTGGCGATGTAGCCCCCCGCCGAGCCCTCCCAGAGCGCCGCCCGGTCCGGGCCGTCCGCCGGCCTGAGCGGCGGGCCGATCTTCGCGAAAGGGCCCCAGCGCTCCATCTCCGTGTCGGTGAGGAGGAGGTACTGCGGACAGGTCTCCGTCCACACCTTCTGGCCCTCGGCCTGGGCGCGCTTGATGCGCTCGAGGCCGACCCTGGTCGAGAGGTGCACGACGTAGGCGGGGCAGCCGGTGAGCCGCGCGATGAGGACGGCCCGGTTGATGGCCTCCTCCTCGGTCCAGTCGGGACAGGTCGGCGGGAAGTCGGTCGGCGCCGTGCGTCCCTCGGCGATCGCCTTGTCCTCGAGGTAGCAGAGCACGTCGCCGTTCTCGCAGTGGAGCTGGCAGATTCCGCCGAGGGCGGCGAGGCGCTCCATCGTCTTGGCGATGAACTCGTCCGAGACCATGCGCTTGCCCCGCTTCTTGTAGGTCATGAAGAGCTTGAACGACGTGACGCCGAGGCGAAAGGCCTCGGAGATGCCGTCGAGGATGCGGGGCTCGTGGTCCAGGATGAAGTGGAAGCCGAAGTCGAGCACGGAGCGCGCCTCGGCCTCTTCACGGAGCCGCGCGAAGGCCGTCGGCAGCGCCTCGCCCTCTTCGGCGACGACGAACGGCACGAGCGTGGTCAGCCCCGTCCGCGCCGCCGCGATCGGCGCCGTCGTCCAGTCGTCGTACTCGGGGCCGACGTGGAGGTGGCAGTCGATGAGGCCGGGCAGCACGTACTTGCCCGCGGCGTCGATGACGCGCGCGGCCGGCGGCAGGAGCGACTCGGGCCCGATCGCGACGATCCTGTCGCCCTTGATCGCGACGGCCGACTCGAAGACGTCCGAGCCGGTGACGACCCGGCCACCGCGGACGAGAACGTCGACGGTCATTGGAGCGAGTGCCGCGGGGCCGCAGCACTCCGTGGGTGGCGTGCCGTGGGCACGGCGTGGCTCTGTCCGGCCAAGACCCGTCGCCTCATCGGTACGGCTCCCGTTCGGTCACCGGCTGGAGCAGGCGCCCGTAGTGCTGAGGCTGGCGCCGGCCGAGGAAGTTCCAGCGCTTCCTGACGGGGAGCATCTGCTCGAGGTCGATCCGCGCCACCACCAGCTCGTCGCCGCTCGTCGCGGCGCGGGCGAGCACCTGGCCGAGCGGGTTGATGATGGAGCTCCCGGCGATCAGCTCCACGCCGTCCTCGACGCCTGCCTTGGCGACGCCGACCACGAAGCAGAGGTTCGCGTACGCGCCCGATCTGAGACAGAGCTCGTTGAGGTCGAGCGCCAGCGGCGAGGTCGGCGTGTTGTAGCCGACGAGAATGATCTGGGCGCCCTGGAGCGCGAGCGCGCGATAACTCTCTGGATACCGGCGATCCTGGCAGATCGCGATCCCGATCTTGGCACCGGCGGCGTCGAAGACCCGGTAGCCCGTGTCGCCGTGGGCGAAGTAGTAGGGCTCGAAGACCTGGGCGAAGCCGTCCGGGGTCTTCGTGCCGGGCAGGTGGATCTTGCGGAACGTCCCGCAGAGGCGGCCGTCCCGGTCGGTCAGGAGCGCCGTGTTGAAGTACTTTCCCCCGGCCTTCTCGCAGAAGCCCACGTGCACCGCGATCCGCGCCTCGGCCGCGCGCGAGAGAAGCGGCTCGAGCGCCTTGGGCGGCACCTCGGTCTCGAAGAATTGATCGAAGTCGGGGCGGATCTTCTTGGGGAAGTACGTCGTGAGCGCCATCTCGGGATAGGCGATCAGCTCGACGCCCTCCCGCGCCGCCTCGGTCAGCAGGCCCAGCATTCGCTCGACGATTTCCTCACGGCTCGTGCCCTCGTTGTTGGGGCCGAGCTGCGCGGCGGCGACCTTGAGATAGCGTGGCATCGCGATTCTCCTCCTCGCTCGGGCTCGCGTGGGCTGTCACCCTCGCTGATACCGCATTCGCCGGCGGTCGGCAAGCGCGCCGGACGTTGACCCGGGCATCGTCGGGCGATACCATCGGGCGCAAATGGAGACGCTGCCGTTTCAGAGGCGGCGCTGGACCCGAAAGGAATACGATCGCCTCGGAGAGCTGGGCATCTTCCGGCCCGGAGAGCCCGTCGAGCTGATCGCCAGCCAGCTGATCGTCAGCGAGCCGAAGGGGAGTCCCCACGCGACGGCGGTCGGTCTCACGGCGGACGCGTTGCGCGTCGCCTTCGGCGCGGGTTGGACTGTGCGCGTCCAGGATCCCGTCGCGCTGGACGAGGAATCGGAGCCGGAGCCTGACGTGGTGGTCGTGTCCGGCGATCGCCGTGACTACCGCGACGCCCACCCATCTCACGCCGCCGTGCTTGTCGAGGTGGCCGATTCGAGCTTGGCGTTCGATCGCGAGGAGAAGGCGAGCCTCTACGCGCGCGCCGGTGTGCTCGATTACTGGATCGTCAATCTCGTCGACCGCGCCCTCGAGGTCCACCGCGAGCCCGTCCCCGATGCATCGGTGCCACTTGGCTGGCGATACGCCGCTGTCGACGTTCTCTCGCCGGGGACCACGGTCTCCCCGCTGGCTCGCCCCAAGGCCCGCCTCGCCGTCGCCGATCTTCTTCCGTAGCGTTCTTCGCCATCGACGGCGGTCCTCACCGGAGCAGCGCGCGGGCGATCACCATGCGGTGCACCTCGGAGGGACCCTCGCCGATCCGACGCACGCGCGCCTCGCGGTACCAGCGCTCCAGCGGGAACTCCTTGGCCACCCCGTAGCCGCCGTGAATCTGGACGGCGCCGTCGATGACGCGGCCGAGCACCTCGCTCGAATAGACCTTGGCGATCGAGGCCTCGACGCGCGCGTCCTCGCCGCGGTCGGCCTTCCACGCGCCGTCCCAGATGAGCCACCGCGCCGCGCGCAGCTCGACCTCGGCGTCGGCGAGCATCCACTGGATCGCCTGGCGCTGGCTCAGGGGGACGCCGAACGTCGAGCGCTGCTTGGCATGGGCGATCGCCATGCGGTGCGCGGCCGCTGCGACGCCGAGGTTGCACGCGGAGTAGGGGAAGCGGAGGCGCGTGAGGAGGTCGAGGCAGAGCGACAGACCACGCCCCTCCTGCCCCACGAGGTTCTCGGCGGGTACCGTGCAGTCCTCGAGCACGACCTCGTTCGGAATCGCGACGGTGCGAATCGTCCGGATCGGGCGCGCGGTGAAGCCAGGCGTCCCCCGCTCGATGATGAAGCAGGAGATCCCCTCGCGGCCCTTCGCGCGATCGGTGCGCACGAAGACGACGCCCCACTCCGCCTCGTGGGCGTGGGAGATGAACATCTTGGTCCCGTTGAGGACCCAGTGGTCACCGCGCTTCTCGCCCCGGCTCTGGATCGCGCCGGCCGGATCGGAGCCGCCGCTCGGCTCGGTGATCGCGAAGAAGGTGTGATACCCCTCGCGCAGCGCCGGCACGGCGTAGCGCTCGATCTGGTCCGTCGTGCCGCCCCAGATCACGGGCGGCGGGTTGCGCCCGAAGACGCCGCACCCGGGGTTGTAGAGGCCCATGCGGTGCTGCGACATCTCCTCGAGGAGCACGCACATGGCGAAGGTGCCGAGACCGCCGCCCCCGTACTCCTCGGGCGCGCCGAGACACCAGAGGCCAGCCGCCTTGGTCTTGGCCGCGAGCCGGCGGTGGTCCGCCTCGGGCAGCTCGGCCGCGTCGGGATCGATGCGCTGCTCGACGGGAATGATCTCGTCGCGGACGAAGCGCCGCACCTCGGCCCGGAGGGCCACGAGCTCGTCGGGGAGCCTGTAGCCGTCGAACACCGTCATCGCGGTGGCTCCATGGGCGCAGGATGCCCGAGCGGCTTCCGGTGTACAATCCCTCTGTCTGGCGCGCCGGCTCAGACGAGAGCCGGAGCTCACCAGCCCGCGTCTCCGGCGCTTCTTCCGCGATCTGGGACGTGCCGACTCTGCGGAAGACGTGGCAAGGAGACGCGCCATGGCACAGAAGCTCTTCATCGGCGGCCTCCCGTTCTCCGTGACCAGTGAGCGTCTGCGTGAGGTCTTCGCCGCCGCCGGCACCGTCGAGTCCGCAACGGTCGTGACCGACAGCGGGACCGGGCGGTCACGTGGCTTCGGCTTCGTCGAGATGGCGACGCCGGAGGAGGCGCAGGAAGCCGTGTCGCGCTTCAACGGGCGCGATCTCGACGGGCGCCAGATCAAGGTCGAGCTCGCCAAGTCTCCGGACCGGAGCGGTAGCGGCGGGCGCCGTGAGGGGCCCAGCCGCGGACGGCCCCGCACCTCGCGCTGGTAGCCGGAGCCCAGAACCTACCTCGACGTTCAGACTCGGTCGCGCGAGGTCGTCGGTCAGCGGAGCGCCGCGCGCATGCGGTCCAGACCCTCCGTCAGGATCGCGCGGGGACACCCGAAGTTGAGCCGCACGAAGCCGGGGCCGCCGCGCCCGAAGGTGGTCCCGTCGTTCAGCGCCACGCGTGCCGTCTCGAGGAAGAAGGTGAACGGATCGCCATCGGGGATCGCGGCGTCGCGGCAGTCGAGCCAGGCGAGGTAGGTCGCCTCGGGCGGGGCCACCGCGACCCCGGGGAGGTGGCGCCGCACGTAGTCGACGAGGAAATCGCGGTTGGCCTCGAGGTAATTGATGAGCGCCTCGAGCCACGGCCCGCCGTCACGGTAGGCCGCGAGCGCGGCCGTGTAGCCCAGAATGTTCACGCCGTACGCCATGTCCCCCCTCGCCGTCGCGAAGCGCTCGCGGAGCGCCGCGTTCGGGATGACGGCGAGCCCGAGCTTGAGCCCGGCGAGGTTCCAGGTCTTGCTCGGCGCCATGAGTGTGATTGTCCGCTCGGCGATCGCGGGATCGAGCGAGGCGATCGGAACGTGGCGGTGCGGGGGGAAGACGAGGTCCGAATGGATCTCATCCGCGACGATCGCGAGCCCCCGGGTAAGGCAGAGCTCCGCCAGGCGCTGGAGCTCCTCGCGGCGCCACACGCGCCCCACCGGATTGTGCGGGTTGCAGAGCAAGAGGACGCGCGTCCGTGGGGTGAGCGCGTGCTCGAGCGCCTCGAAGTCGATGTCGTAGCGCCCGCCCGCGGACCACGCCAGGTCGGCTGCGTCCAGCGTGATCCCGACGTTCCCCGGTACGCGGAGCAGCGGCGGATAGAGGGGGACCTTCAGGAGCACGCCGTCCCCCGGCGTGGTGACCGCCCGACAGGCCACGTTGAAGCCCGGGATGACGCCGGGGATCAGCACCACCGCGTCGGGCTCGACGCGCCAGCCGTAGAGCTTCTGAAGGCGGTCGGCGAAGAGAGCGTGGAGCGGAGACGGCTCGAGGTTGTACCCGTAGCCGAAGACGCCGTGCTCGACGCGCTCGCGCAGGGCGCGGACCACTGGCTCGGGCGACGCGAAGTCCATGTCGGCGACCCAGAGCGGGATCACGCCCTCACCGTACTTCCGCCACTTGAAGCTCTCCGTGTGCCGCCGCTCGATCACCCGATCAAAGTCGAAGCTCATGGCGCTTCACGTTATCATGCTCGCTCAGAAGGGGGGCGTGACATGCGAATCGGGATCGTCGGAGCGGGCGCGATCGGGAGCGTGGTGGGCGGGCTGCTCACGAACGCGGGGCACGACGTGACGCTGATCGACCAGTGGCCGGAACACGTCGAGGCGATGCGGAGGCACGGGCTCCGGCTCTCCGGGACGTGCGGCGAGCACGTCGTCAAGGTCACGGCGCGCCACCTCCACGAGGCGCAGGCGATCGAGGAGCCGTTCGACGCGGTGTTCGTGGCGGTGAAGTCGTACGACACGGAGTGGGCGACGGCGCTCGCGGTGCGGCATCTGCGGGAGCCGGGCGGGGTCGTGGTGGACTTTCAGAACGGGCTCAACGACGAGCGGGTGGCGGCGATCGCGGGGCGGGCGCGGACGCTCGGCTGCGTGATCACGATCGGGGCGGGCCTGTACGAGCCCGGCCACGCGACGCGCACCGACACGGGGAAGGTCGGCTTCAAGGTCGGCGAGCTGGACGGGCAGGAGACCGCGCGGGCGCGCGAGCTCGCGCGCATCCTGAACGACGTCGCGCCCGCGCACGTCACGACGAACCTCTGGGGCGAGCGCTGGTCGAAGCTCGCCGTCAACTGTATGGCGAACCCGCTCGCCGGCCTGTCGGGGTTGGGGTCGGCGGAGGTGCGGAGCGAGCCGGTCCCGCGCCGCCTCGCGATCGCGATCGCCGCCGAGGTCGTCAGGGTCGGCCGCGCGTCGGGCTACGAGATCGAGCCGATCTACGGGATCGCCGCCCAACGGTTCGTCGACGCAATGGAGGGGCGCGGCCTCGCCGACGTCGAGCGCGACATGGCGGCGGGCGCGCGCCACCTCTCGGGCGGCCGGCCCTCGCTCCTTCAGGATGTGCTCCGCGGGCGGCGGACGGAGATCGACTACCTCAACGGGTACGTCTCGACCGCGGGCCGTCGCGTCGGCGTCCCCACGCCCGTCAACGACGCGGTGGTCAAGGCGATCCGCGACCACGGCGTCGGCCGGCTCAAGCCCGACCCGAAGCACCTCGAGGCGCTCGCGCGGATCCTGCCGGGCCCATGACGGTCGACGAGTACCACCACCTGTCACGCGAGGCGCGGCTGGCGCGCCTCGCACGGACGGCGGGCGAGCTCGTCGCCGCGATTGCCGGCCGGGGGGACGACGTGCTCTCGCGGCGCCCGGACGCGACCAGCTGGGCCGCGAAGGAAGTCCTCTGCCACCTGCGCGACAACGAGGAGTCGTTCCTCGACCGCCTGCGCATGATTGTGACGATGGACGAGCCGCACTTTCCCCGGTCGAACCCGAACCGCTGGGCGGAGGAGCGTCAGTATCTCGGGAACGACGCGACCGAAGCGCTCGACGCGTTCGGGCGGCGCCGCGAGGAGACGCTCGCCCTCCTCGGATCGCTCGCGCCGCGCGCGTGGGAACAGGGCGGCGTCCATCTCGACGCGCGCGGCCGGCGGACCATCGACGAGTTCGTGAGCGTGATCGCCTGGCACGACGACAACCACCTGGACCAGCTCCGGCGCGCGCTCGAGGGGCGCCCCTAGCGACGTTCTTGCCTGCGCCGCATGGTATCGTTCGGCGAGGTCGGCTGTTCCCCGAGAGGAGCGATGCGATGGCACGGATGACCGGTGGCGAGGCGCTCGTGAAGCAGCTCTACCGGGAAGGCGTACGGGTGGTGTTCGGCCTGCCCGGTGTCCAGCTCTACGGCGTGGTGGCCGCGCTCCGGGACGAGCCCGGGATCCGCTTCGTGGTCACCCGCCACGAGCAGGCGACGAGCTACATGGCCGACGGCTATGCCCGCGCCGGCGCGACCTTCGGCACCGCGCTCGTCGTGCCGGGGCCCGGGCTCCTCAACGCGTCCGCCGGCCTCAGCACGGCCTACGCCGCGTCCTCGCCGGTGCTGATGCTCGCGGGCCAGATCCCGAAGGCCCAGCTCGGGAAGAACATCGGCGTGCTCCACGAGGTCAACGATCAGCTCGACGCGATCGCGCCGGTCACGAAATGGCGCCGGCGCGTGCTCGAGGTCGCCGACGTCGCGCGTGCCGCCCACGAGGCGGTCGAGCAGCTCCGGACGGGGCGGCCGCGCCCGGTCCACCTCGAGATGCCGCCCGACACGATGGAGAGCGAGGACGAGGTGGAGCTCGTCGACCCGAGCCGTGCCGAGCGGCCCGCGGCGCCGGGTTCCGACACCGACCGTGCGGCGGGAATGCTCCTCGCGGCCGAGCGTCCCGTGATCTACGCGGGCGGTGGCGTCCACCTCTCCGGCTGCCACGACGTGCTCGCCGCCGTGGCCGAGTACCTCCAGGCGGGCGTCGTCCAGTCGGCCGAGGGCAAGGGCGCGGTCGGCGACGCGAGCGACCTCTCGCTCGGCGCGGCGCTCTGGCGAGAGAGCGCCCTCCGGCGCCACTTCGAGGCGGCCGACGTGATCCTCGTCGTCGGCAGCCGCCTGGCCCTCGCCGCCCCGAGGCCCGAGCAGCAGGTGATCCAGGTCGACGTGGACGCCGGGGAGATCGGGAAGAACCACGCGAAGACCTTCGGGCTCGTGGGCGACGCCCGCGCGACGCTGGGCGAGCTCCTGGAGCGGCTCCGCGCGAGCGCGCCGCCGCGAGGTTCGCGCAAGGCCGAGCGGGAGGCGCTGCGCGCCGAGATCGCGGCGAGCATGACCCTGGAGCCGAACGCGTCGATCCTGACGTCGCTGCGTGCGGGTACGCCGGAGGACGCGATCGTCGTCGCGGGCATGACCCAGATCGGCTATTACTCGCGCCCGTTCTGGCCCGTGTACCAGCCGCGGACCTACCTCACGTCGTCCTACTCGGGGAACCTCGGCTACGAGTACCCGACCGCGCTCGGCGCCAAAGTCGCGTGCCCCAAGCGGCCCGTGGTGGCGATCTGCGGGGACGGCGGCTTCCTCTACAACGCGCAGGAGCTGGCGACGGCGGTGCTCCACCGGATCAGCATCGTCGCCGTCGTCTTCAACGACAACGCCTACGGCAACGTCGCGCGCGACCTGGACGAGGCCTGGGGCGGGAGCTACGCGGCCGCGCTCTCTAACCCGGACTTCATGAAGCTCGCCGACGCGTACGGCGTGGTCGGCATGCGCGCCACCGACCCGACGGACGTGGGGGCGCTCGTCCGGGACGCGATCCAGCTCGATCGCCCGGTGCTGATCGAGGTGCCCGTCGCGCGGATGGCCCGCCCGCCCTTCTTCGCGCCCCTGCGCGCGCCGGCGAAGTACACGCGCTGAGCCTCTCGCGGCAGGCGCGTCAGCGCTGGCGCGGGACGCTTCGGTGGTACTGACGGCCGCAGTACGTACAGCGGAACCAGCCCCGGACCGCGCGGCGCACCAGGCGCCGGCAGTGCGGGCAGCGCTGCAGGACGCGGCCGAAGTACCAGTAGACGCCCAGGGCGACCACGCCGAGCGCGGCGAGCGCCCACGGCGACGTCAGGAACGACGCGAGAAACGCCATTGGAGCCGAGCGCGATCGTACCACGCGCGGGATGGCGCATAATGGGACCGTCTTCATGATCGAGACCGAGGAGACCGAGCGACACAGCCACAACCCACTCGTCCGTTACTTCAAGCTGCTCGGCCCGGGCCTGGTCACCGGCGCATCGGACGACGACCCGAGCGGGATCACGACGTACTCGATCGCGGGCGCCTCTCTCGGCTACAGCATGCTCTGGACGGCGCTCGCCACCTTCCCGCTGATGGCCGCGGTCCAGCTCATCTGCGCGCGAATAGGCCTCGTGACCGGCCGCGGCCTGGCGGGCGCGTTGCGCCACCACTACCCGCGTCCGTTCCTCTACGCCGCGTGCCTCGTGCTCCTCGTCGCCAACGTCTTCAACATCGCCGCCGACCTGGCCGGCATGGCGGAGTCCGCGGCGATGCTGACCGGCGCCCCAACGCACGTGTTCGTACCGCTCTTCGGCGTCGGCATCATGCTCGTCACCGTGTACACGAGCTACGCGACCTTCGCGAAGTGCCTCAAGTGGATGACCGCCGTGCTCGTCTCCTACGTCGTGGCGGCCTTCATCGCCCGGCCCGACTGGCGGGCCGTGCTCGGCGCCACCGTGGTGCCGGAGATCCGCTGGGACCCCTTGTACGTCGGGACGCTCGTCGGAGTGCTCGGGACGACGATCTCTCCCTACCTCTTTTTCTGGCAGGCCTCGCAGGAGGTCGAAGAGGAGAAAGCGCGCGGCAAGCGGACGTCGGCGCAGCGGCGCGGCGCGACGCCACACGAACTCTCCGACGCCAGGCTCGACGTCAACACGGGCATGCTCTTCTCGAACGTGGTGATGTACTTCATCATTCTCGCGACGGCCAGCACCCTCAACCGCGCGGGCACGACGGAGATCGAAACGGCGCGCGAGGCCGCCGAGGCGCTCAGGCCGCTCGCCGGCGAGACCGCCTACCTCCTCTTCGGGCTCGGGCTGATCGGTACGGGGCTCCTCGCGGTGCCGGTCCTGGCGGGCTCGGCATCGTTCGCCGTCGCGGAGGTCTTTGGCTGGCGGTCGGGGCTGGACCTCTCGCCCCGGCGCGGCCGCCGGTTCTACCTCGTCTTCGCGGGCGCGATCGTGGGCGGCATGCTGCTCGACGCGTTCAGGATGAACCCGATCCGCATGCTCTTCTTGTCCGCGGTCCTCAACGGCCTCCTCGCGCCGCCGCTCCTGGTGCTCGTCATGCTCGTGAGCAACGACGCCAGGATCATGGGCGAGCACACGAACGGCGTCTGGCTGAACGTTCTGGGATGGGCGGCGACGACCGTCATGGCGGCCGCCGCGACGGCGTTGTTCCTCACGTCGGCATGAAGGACCGCGCCGCCTTGTGGCTCATCGGCGCGATCTCGGTGGGGGTCGTCCTCCTGGTCGCGTTCCTCCTGCTCGGGCACCGACGGGACGCAGCGATCGCGCCCACGGTCGCCGCGCTGCCGCTCCTCAACGCGTGCCTCAACGCCACGAGCGCGGCACTGCTCACGGCGGGCTACCTCTTTATTCGTGACAAGCGCGTGGCCGCGCACCGGGCGTGCATGGTCTCCGCCCTCGTGGCGTCAAGCCTCTTTCTCGTCTCTTACGTGACCTATCACGCCCTCGCGGGCTCGCGGCCGTTCGGCGGGCAGGGCTGGGTCCGGCGCGTCTACTTCCTCCTCCTGGTCTCGCACGTCGTCCTGGCCGCGGCCATCGTGCCACTCGCGCTGACCACGGTCTACCGGGCGCTCAGCGGCAACTTCGCGCGGCACGTGAGGATCGCCCGCTGGACGCTCCCCCTCTGGCTCTACGTCTCCGTAACGGGGGTGCTCGTCTACTGGATGCTGTACCACCACTGATGTTGAGGGGGGACCCGCGACGGTCCCCCCTCAAGCTCCCCTGTTCGCGCCTCGAGCGAGCGTGAGGCTCGCTCGCTTCGGCGGCCGACCCGCGACGGTCCCCCCTCAAGCTCCCCTGTTCGCGCCTCGAGCGAGCGTGAGGCTCGCTCGCGTCCGCGGTCCACCTGCCCCTAGGACCTGCGGTTCGAGCGGCGGCTTTGCCGCCGCAATCGAGTCCTGGGGGAGGTCTCGGAGGGGGCCGTCGAGGCCCCTCCGATTAATCTACAGCAGGTCGGCGCGCAGCACCGTGACGGCCTGGCCGCCGAGCTTGACCCGGTCGCCCACGACGCGGACGCGGACGACACCGCCGCGGGCGGAGGCCTGGTAGGCGAGGAGCTCAGACTTCCCGAGCCGTGCGCTCCAGAACGGGCCGAGCGCGCAGTGGGACGAGCCCGTCACGGGATCCTCCGCGATCCCCGAGCCCGGCGCGAAGAATCGCGAGGCGAAGTCGTAGGGGTCCGACGCGCGGCTCGTGACGATCACGCCGCGCACCGGGAGCTTCGCGAGCGCGGCGTGGTCCGGCGTGAGACCCCGCACGGTCTCCTCGGAGTCGAGCTCGACGAGATAGTCGAACTGGTTTCCGGCCGACGTACTTGGGCGCCGTGCCGAGGGCCTCGGCGAGGCCGGCGGGCGCCGGTGTCGGCGCCTCGGACTTCGCGGGAAAGTCGAGCTCGATCCAGGCGCCGCGCCGGTCGGCGGTGAGGAGGCCGCTCTTCGTGTGGAACCGCGCCTGGCGGTCGCGCGGGAGGTCGCTATCCTCCCACAGCACGTGGGCGCTCGCGAGGGTCGCGTGGCCGCAGAGCGCCACCTCGACCGTGGGCGTGAACCAGCGAAGGCTCCACCCGTCGGGCGCGCCGTGGAGGAAGGCCGTCTCGGACAGGTTCATCTCCCGCGCGACGTCCTGCATCCACCGCTCGTCGCGCGGCGCGGGCAAGACGCAGACGGCCGCGGGGTTCCCCCGGAACGGCGTGTCGGTAAACGCGTCGACGTGGACGACGCGGAGCCCCACGGGGGATGAGTGTACTCCGTCTTGCTCCGGGGTTCTCCTTCGTCTACGCTCACGTCGACGAGCAGAGACCGTCCGACCCCATCGTCCGAGCCGGTCACGGGAGACAGTCATGGAGCAGAAGCTCGACAAGCAGCGGATCCAGGAGTTCGCGCGGAAGCTGTTTGGGTTCTACACGAGTGGCGTGCTGACCCTGATGGTGGACGTCGGCTACAAGACGGGGCTGTTCGAGGCTGCCGCGAAGGGCCCGGGCACGAGCGAGGCCATCGCCGCCAGGGCGGGCCTCGACGAGCGCTACGTCCGCGAGTGGCTCTGCGCCCTCGCCGCGGGCGGTGTCTTCGAGTACGATGCCGCTCTGCGGGCGTTTTCTTTGCCACCGGAACACGCCGTCTGCCTCACGGGAACATCGAGCCGGAACCTCGCCGCCGGCAGCCAGGGCCTGCCGATGCTCGCGGCGCGACTTCCTCGAATCGTCGAGTGCTTTCGGAACGGCGGCGGCGTCCCGTACTCGGAGTACCGGCCGGATTTCACCGACTTCATGGACGCCTCCTGGCGTCTCCTGTACGACGGGCTGCTGATCAAGGGCTTCCTGCCGACCGCCAAGGGACTGCCCGAGCGGCTCGAGCGGGGGATCCGCGTGGCCGACCTCGGGTGCGGGACCGGCCACGCGATCAACCTGATGGCCCGGCACTATCCCCATTCGACCTTCGTCGGCTACGACCTCGGCGAAGACGCCGTCGCGCGGGCGCGGGCCGAGGCGGACCAGATGGGGCTGCCGAACGCGCGCTTCGAGGTTCTCGACGTCGCCCGGCTGCCCGCCGAGCCGAAGTTCGATCTGATCACGTCCTTCGACGCGATCCACGACCAGCGCGACCCTGCGACGGTGCTCCGGCGCGCCGCGGGCGCTCTCGCACCCGATGGCGTCTACCTCATGATCGAGCCCAGGGCGTCGAGCAACCTCGAGGACAACATCGGCCGCCCCTTCACGCCGTACCTGTACGGGGTGAGCGTGCTGCACTGCATGACCGTGTCGCTCGCCGAGGGAGGCGCAGGGCTGGGCACCGCGTGGGGCGTGGAGACGGCGCGACGCATGCTCGACGCGGCGGGCTTCAAGTCCGTCGAGGTGGTGGACGCGCCGGGCCCCCAGAACAGCATCTTCGTCTGCCGGCTCGAGGTGCGGTAGGGCCCGCACCCGTGATCGCCGCTGGCTCGGGCCTCGCCGTCGGTGGCGCGCCGGACGACGCCGCCCTCGACGCGTCGCTCGACGCGCTCGCTGCGAGCGGCGTGGAGCGCGCGGACGTGGCGCTCGTGTTCGTGTCGAGCGACTGCGGACCGCGCGCCCACGAGCTGCTGCACGCCGTCCGTCGCACGACGGGCGCGCCCGTCGTCCTGGGCTGCAGCGGCGCGGGCGTCCTGACGGAGCGCCGCGAGGTGGAGAGGGGACCCGCGGTGGCCGTCCTCGTGGTGACGGACGAGCGGCTCGTGGTGACACCCTTTCTCCTCGCGGCTCAGGGGCCCGGGACAGGCGAACAGGTGGCGCAGCGGGTCGGGCAGACGGTCGCCGAAGGCGGATGCCTGGTCGTCCTCCCCGACGCGGTCGGGCTGGACCCTGGGGCGCTCCTCGACGGACTCCACGAGGCGCTCGGCTTCGTCCCCGTCGTCGGCGCGGTCGCCGCGGGCGAGCCGACGTTCGAGCTCTACGCGACCGAAGCCGTGCGGGGGGCGCTCGCCGGCGTCGCCTTCTCGGGCCTCGCGCCGATGATCGGTGTCGCGCAGGGCTGTATGCCGATCGGTGAGCCGTACGTCGTGACACGCGCCGACGGGAACGCCATCGAGCAGATCGCGGGCCGGCCCGCTCTCGAGGTCCTGGGCGACGCGATCCGGGCGCTGCCGCGAGGGGAGGAGCGGATTCGACGCGCCGGGGTCTTCGCGGGCCTCGCGATGGATCCGGCGAAATCGCCGCTCGAGCGTGGCGACTTCCTCGTGCGCAACCTCGTCGGGCTCGAGCAGGCGAGCGGAGCGGTCGTCGTCGCCGAGCGCGTGCGAGTGGGGCAGACCGTCCAGTTCCAGATCCGCGACGCCGAGGCGTCGCGCGAGGACCTCACCGCGACGCTCGAGACGCTGGCGCGGCGCCTCGGCGGCCGCCGCCCCGCGTTTGGCGCTTACTTCGACTGCGCGGGGCGCGGGCAGGGGCTCTTCGGCGTCGCCGACCACGACGTGACGCTGATCCGGAAGCACCTCGGCGAGTTTCCGCTCGTCGGGTTCTTCGGCAACGGCGAGTTCGCGCCCGTCGGCCGCCGGAACTTCTTTCACAACTACACGGGCGCCCTCGTCGTGTTCCCGGCGACCTGACCGATGCGCGGCCTCGAGCAGATCCCCTGGCTCTACGATCCGGTCTGCGCGCTGTACGAGCTGCTGGGGCTCGACCGGTGGCGACGGTGGCTCGTCGCGGGCGCACGTGGGCTCGCGCTCGACGTGGGGTGCGGGACCGGGCGGAACCTGCCCCTCTACCGCGAGGGCGTTCGGGTCGTCGGGCTCGATCCCGCGTGGGCCTCGCTCCAACGCGCACGGCGGCGCGTGCCCCACATCGCGCTGGTCCAGGGGAGCGCGGAAGCGCTCCCGTTCAGCGACGCCACGTTCGACACGGTGGTGAGCGGCCTCACCTTCTGCAGCGTCCCGGACGCGCGGCGCGGGCTCGCCGAGGTCCGCCGTGTCCTCCGTCCGGACGGCCAGCTCCGCATGCTCGAGCACGTGCGCTCGATCACGCCGTGGAAGGCCCGGGTGCAGGACAAGATCGAGCGGTTCTGGGTCTGGCTCTCCGGCGGCTGCCACCCGAACCGCGACACCGAGCGCGCCGTCGAGGCGTCGGGGTTCGTCATCGAAGCGGACGGACAACGGGCCAAGGGTGACATGCGCCGCTTCTCGGCGCGTCCGGCGGGCTAGAGATCGTTCCCTGAGTAGGAGAGGTTGAAGGACTTGTTGCAGAGCGGGAAGTCGGGGACGATGTTCTTCAGCACCGCGTACTCGAGCGCCGCCCAGTTCCTGAACGACGGGTCCACCACCTTGACCCGCGCGAGCTTCGCCGGCGTCTCGGCGGACACCCAGTGCCAGAGGGGTCCGCGCCATGCCTCCACGAGACCGAACGCATGGCCGCCCACGCTGAGGGGCGGGAGCGGCGCGCGCGTCGCCCCGTCGGGTGTGGCCGCCGCCGCGGCGCGGATGAGCCGCGCCGACTCGCGCACCTCGTCCACGCGCACCATCGTCCGCGCCCACACGTCGCCAGCCTCGTAGAGGGCCGCGCGCACCTCGAGCTCGCCGTAGGCGGCGAAGGGCGCGTCGCGCCGGAGGTCGGCGTCGATCCCACTCGCCCGTCCGACGAGCCCCACGACTTGCATCTCCCGCGCGGTGTGCGTAAAGAGCCGCCCGGTGCCCTGCAGCCGCTCGAGCACCATCGTGCTGTCCAGGCAGAGCTGCGCGACCTCGAGGAACTCGCCGACGAGCGCCTCGACGGTCGTCGCCAGTGGGGCGAGCGGGGCGCGCTCGACCGGGCCCGTCACGCCGCCCGGCACGACCGCGCCGCGGAGCAGCCGGTGACCGGCGACCCGCTCGTTCAGCCGGAGCAGTTCCTCGCGGATCCTGAAACAGTGGGCGTGGCCGAAGGCAAAGCCCGTGTCGTTGACGATCATGCCGACGTCGGCGACGTGGTTGTAGAGGCGCTCGAGCTCGAGGAGGACGACGCGCAGCCATCGGGCGCGCGCCGGCACGTCGCCGCCGGCGAGTGCCTCGAGCGCCTGGCAGTGGGCTAGCGCGTGACCGACGCTCGTGTCGCCCGAGATGCGCTCGGCGAGCGCCGGGGTCCGATCGAGCGGCAGCGTCGCGAAGAGCTTTTCGGTGCCCTTGTGGGCGAAGCCGAGCCGCGTCTCGAGGTTCACGATCGTCTCGCCCTGGACGCTGAACCGGAAGTGGCCGGGCTCGATGATCCCGGCGTGCACCGGTCCGACCGTGATCTCGAAGATGCCTTCGCCCTCGACGCGGCGGAAGGGGAAGGGCTGGCCCTCGTCCCTGAAGTCACCGCGCGGCGTCGCGTCCCGCCGCAACGGATGATACCCCGCGGGCCAGAACTGGTGGAGGGCGAGCCGGCGCAAGTCCGGGTGCCCGACCGGCACGAGGCCGACCATGTCGTGGATCTCGCGCTCGAACCGACTCGCCGCGAACGACCGCGTGGCGAGGGAGGGGAACCGCGCGTCCTCGGGCGCGACGGAGACGAGCACGGCAGCGCGCGGCGCGAGCGTGACGGGCGCGAAGGCATAGACGAGCGTGAAGTCGCCCGAGCTCGCGCGCGTGTCCGCCGCGGCGAGGAACTGGCAGGTCGCGCCGAGCTGCGCGAGCCGGTCCGCCAGCGCGGGAATCTCGCGGGCCGCCACACGGCACTCGAGCGCGTCGGCGGCGCGCGCCGTCACGCCGGTCGCCCCCGACTCGACGACGGCCCGCGTGAGCGCGTCGAGGGGAACCCGCGTCATCTCAGCCGGCCACCACGGCCGCGATCCGGTCGAGTGCCCGGGCGAGACCGGGGGGCCACGCGAGCCCCGTGAGCAGGAGCAGCAGGAGCGCGACGACCACGGGGACCGCCGGCCACGCCCCCCGTGACGCGTGCACGGGAGGCCGCGCCGGGACGCCGTGGAGCATCGTCTGCGTCGTCCGCAGCAGCCCCGCGAACGCCAGGACGAGGAGGACCAGGCCGACCGCCGCGACGCCGACCCGGCCCTCGCGGAAGCCCGCGCCGAAGATCATCACCTCGCTCGTGAAGAGCCCGAAGGGCGGCAGGCCCATGAGCGCGAGCATCGCGGCGAGGAACGCGCCACCCGTGCGCGGCAGGGGCCCCAGCAGCCCACGCACCGCGAGGACCTCGGCGGAGTCGTAGGCGGCGCGGATCCGCCCGGCCAGGAGGAACAGCGCCGACTTTGCGAGCGCGTGATTGGCGAGGTGCAGGAGCGCGCCGGTCACGCCCCACGCGCCCCCGAAGCCCAGGCCGAGACAGGCGATGCCGATGTGCTCGACGCTCGAGTAGGCGAGCATCCGCTTGAAGTTCTGCGAGGTCCACAGGAACAGGGCCGCGACCGCCATCGAGGCGACGCCCAGCACCAGGAGGATCCGCCGCGCGAACGCCGGCCCCGCCGCGAGGTCCACGACCGGCTTGAAGCGCAGGAGCGCGTAGACGCCGACCGCGAGGAGGACGCCCGACATGAGCGCGCTGACGGGCGCCGGCGCCTCGCTGTGCGCATCGGGGAGCCAGGTGTGCATGGGCACGAGCCCCGCCTTGGTGCCGTAGCCCACCACGAGGAAGACGAACGCCAGCTCCATGACCCGTGGCGGGAGCCTCGGCGCGACCCGGAGGAGCGTCGTCCACCGGAGCGCGTCGACCTCGTCGCTGAAGAGCTGGATGTCGGCGAAGTAGACGAGGACCGTCCCGAGGAACGCGATCGCGATGCCGACCGAGCAGATCAGGAGGTACTTGTACGCGGCCTCGAGGGAGGCGCGCGTACCCTCGAAGTTCACGAGGAAGACCGAGGCGAGGGTCGTGCCCTCGATCGCGACCCACATGAGCCCGACGTCGTCGGTGGTCACCGCAAGGAGCATCGTGAACACGAACAGGTGGAAGAGCGGGTAGAAGCGCCCCGAGGCGTAGCGCGGCGCCTCCGTCGCGGCGAGCCCGTCCACCAGACCGATGAGCATGATCATCCACGCCGACAGCGCGTCGGCGCGCAGGAAGCCGTCGAGCGCGGTCAGGACGCCGTCCATGTGGACCGCCAGGGCGACCGCCAGCGCCGCCGCGAGGGTGAGCGCCGCGGTGACCGCGTGCACGGCCGTCGCCAGGCCGCCGCGCCACCGCGCCAGCAGGAGCGCGCCCGCCAGGGGAACCGCGAGCACGACGAGGAGCATCATCCGCGCAGCTCCCGGAGCCGCGCCTCCTCGGTCGAGGCGTGCTCGCGGCGAACCTGCGCGACGACGCCCTCCATGATCAGCACGACGACGAGGACGTCGAGGAAGACGCCCGCCTCGACGATGGACGGCAGGCCGTAGGTCGCCAGGATCGCGAGGGCGAAGATGCCGTTCTCGAAGACGAGGAAGCCCAGGATGTGGCCGAACGCGTCGCGGCCGGTCACGCAGAGGTAAAGGCCGATGAGCGCCATGGCGAAGGCGAGCGGGATTCCGCCCTCCGTCGGCAACTCGGTCGCCCTGTTGACGGGCAGCATGATCACGTACGCGGCCACGACCAGGACGCCCGCGACGAGGAGCGCGATGCCGGACGAGTGGCCGGGGGCGATCGGGCGCACCGGCGCGCCGGCGCCGATGCGCCAGAGCACGCGCGGGATCACCCACGCCTTGACAACCAGGAAGACGGCGCCGACCCCGAGGAGTGCCCACTTGCCCGCGAGGACGCCAATGGCGGTGGCGAGCACGGCGAGCAGCGCGGACTGGACCGCGAAGAGCCGAAGCCGGGCCGGCCAGCTCTGGCGCCAGACGAGGAGCAGCGTCGCGGTCAGACCCAGGAACGCAAGGAGATTCGCGGTGGCCGTCATGGAACGAGGAACACCGCGGTGACGGAGAGGAGGGCGAGAGCGAACGAGCCTGCGAGGAGCTCCGGCACGCGGAAGAGCCGGAGCTTGGCGACGGTCGTTTCAAGGACCGCGAGGGCGGCGGCGAGCACGGCCAGCTTGCCGGCGAGCGCCAGGAGCCCGAGCAGGAGGGGCACCGGCTCGGCGAGGCTCGTCACGCCCCAGGGGAAGAAGAGGTTGGCGAGGAGGGTCATGAAGACGAACAGCCGCATCGCCGACGCCCATTCGACCAGGGCCAGGTACCGTCCCGAGTACTCGAGCACCATCGCCTCGTGAATCATCGTCAGCTCGAGGTGCGTGGCCGGGTTGTCCACCGGGAGCCGTCCGGTCTCGGCCAGCATGACGATGAAGAACGCGACGAACGCGAGGAGGTGCGCCGGGTTCGCCGCGAGCAGCGGCTCGCGCGCGAGGCGCTCGACGACGTCGCCAAGGTTGATCGTCTCCGCGCGGAGTGCGAGGGCGAAGACGGCAAGGATGATCGTCGGCTCGGCGAGCGCGGCGATCGCCACCTCACGGCTCGAGCCCATGCCGCCGAAGGCGCTGCCCGAGTCGAGCCCGGCGAGCGCCAGGAAGAAGGTCCCGAGCATGAACAGGTACATGAGGAGGATGATGTTGCCCGCGAACCCGAGCGCCGGCCGTGCCACGAGGATCGGGACGACGAGGGCCGTCACCAGCATCGTCGCGACCAGGACGTAGGGCGTCGCGCGGAAGACCCACGAGGTCGTCGTCGAGACGACCGGCTCCTTGCCGAGGAGCTTCCGGAGATCGGCGTAGGGTTGCCACGGGCTCGGGCCGCGGCGGCCGGCGAGCCGCGCCTTGAGCGTGCGCACGACGCCGACGAGCAGAGGCGCGCCCGCACCAGCGACCAGCACCTGGCCGAGGGCGATCAGGAGCGTGGCGATCATGCGAGCGCCAGCAAGAGGAGGAGCGCCGCGAAAATGTAGGCGAGGTAGACGTTGGCGCTGCCCGACTGGATCGCCCGCGCCCGGTGAGCGACGGAGCGCAGCGCGTCGAGGGCCGGCCGATAGAGCCAGTCGTCGAAGATCGAGCGCGTCGGGTTCGCGTACTCGATGCGCTGGACAAAGTAACGCGCCCCCGGGTGGAACGTGATGTCCAGGCGCTTCTCGGGGCGGTAGAAGAAGCCGAAGACGCGCCGGAACGGGTCGGCGAAGGCGGTCGCAGTGCACTCCATCCGCGGGGTCTGCAACATACGCCCGCATCCCCACGTCTCGTAACGCCGCTGGCCCCGCGCCGCCCCCGCCAGGCGGAGGGCGATCAGCGGCAGCGCGAGGGCCGCCCCGAGCGCCACGGCGATCGCGAGCGTCGAGAGCGTCGCGAAGCCGCCTGAGACGCCGAGCGTGAGCCAGTCGCCGACGGCCACCGGCGCGCGGTCGCCGGTCAGGGCGCCCGCGACGGTGACGAGCGCGGGGACGACCAGCGTCGCCCCCAGGCCCAGCGCGACGCAGACCACCGCGAGCGCGACCATCGCCGCGCGCATCGCGGGCGGCGCCTCGTGCGCGCGCGCGGCGGCGTCACCGCGGGGGAGCGCCAGGAACGTGATCCCGAACGCCTTGACGAAACACGCCATCGCGAGACCGCTCGTCAGTGCGAGACCCGCGACCCCGAGCGCGAAGACGAGGTTGAGCATGGGCTGGGCGATGCGGGTATTTTGGAGTAAGGCCACGAAGGTGAGCCACTCGCTGACGAATCCGTTGAGCGGCGGCAGCGCGGCGATCGCGGCCGAGCCCACCAGGAAGCACGCGGCCGTCCAGGGCATCCGCTTGATGAGCCCGCCCATCGCCTCCATGTTGCGCGTGCCCGTCGCGTGCACGACGGCGCCCGCACCGAGGAAGAGGAGCGCCTTGAACGTGGCGTGGTTGAGCGTGTGGTAGAGCGCGGCCGCGAGCGCCAGGAGGGCGAGCCCCTCGAGCCCGGCGCCGTGATAGAGCATGCCCGCGCCCACGCCGATCAGAATGATCCCGACGTTCTCGATCGAAGAGAACGCGAGAAGCTTCTTGAGGTCGTTGTCCACGAGCGCGTAGAGCACGCCGATCACAGACGACACGGTGCCGGCGAGCAGCACCGCCACGCCCCACCACGCGGGGCCGGCGCCGAGCCAGTCGAGGCCCGCGCGGAGGAGCCCGTAGACACCCAGCTTGATCATGACGCCGGACATCAGCGCCGAGACGTGGCTGGGCGCCGCCGGATGGGCGAGCGGGAGCCACACGTGGAGCGGGATCACGCCCGCCTTGCCGGCGAAGCCCGCCGCCAGGAGGACGAACACGACGCCGCGCGCTCCGGCGCCGAGCCCGGGCGCCGCCGCCCGCCAGTCGGCGAAGCGGAGGCTCCCGGTCCACGCGCCCATGAGCAGCATGCCGGCGAGCAGGCACGCGAGCCCGGCGTGGGTCATGACGGCGTACACCCAGGCCGCGCGCACCGACGCGCGCTCCTCGGGCTCGTGGAGGACCAGGAAGTAGGAGGCGAGCGACATCAGCTCCCACGCGATCACGAACGTCATCGTGTTCGCCGCGAGCGGCACGACGCACATGGACGCGACGAACACGGGATAGGCGAGCGCACCGCGCGCTGAGCGTTCCGCGGACCCGGCGGCGTAGAAGGACGCGGGGAGGGCCACGCCGCCGACGAGTACCAGGAAGAGCCCGGCGAGGGGATCGAGCGTCAGCTCGAGGCCGCCGAGCGGCACGAGCCAGTCGACGACGACGGTCCAGGCGCTGCCCGCGACCCCGCCGAGCCCGAGGACGAGCGCGACGAGCCCGATCGCTGCCGCGGCGAGGGCGCCGGCTGCCGCCATCAACGCCGGCGGCCGATCACATCAAGGAGCGCCGCGAGGATCGCCGCAGGCGAGGGCGGGCAGCCCGGAACGACGGCGTCCACGGGGACGACCGCGTCCGCGCCCCCGACGACCGCGTAGGACCCGCGGAAGATCCCGCCGTCGCGGCCGCAGTCGCCGACGGCGATCACGAGCTTCGGGTCGGGCGTCGCCTCCCACGTCCGGCGCAGCGCCTCGGCCATGTTCCGCGTCACGGGCCCCGTGACGAGCAGGCAGTCGGCGTGGCGCGGCGAGGCGACGAAGGAGAGGCCAAAGCGCTCGAGGTCGTAGTGCGGTCCCGTCAGGCCGGCGATCTCGAGCTCACAGCCGTTGCACGAGCCGGCGTCCACCTGGCGGATCGCCAGCGACCGGCCGAAGCGGCGCTGAATCTCCCCGGCCAGGCGCGCGCCGAGGCGTTCGACGTCGGACCGGCCCGGGGGCGGCTCGGTGACGATGCCGGTCCGGAGGGCGATGCGGAGCTGGCGGCGCACCGGTCAGCGCCGCCCGGGCCGGCGCGCCTCGCGGCGGAGCGCGCGCAGCATCGTCTGGGTGCCGATGAGCTGGTTGTTGAAGATCCGCCGGGCGACGTCGAGCAGCTCGCCCACCGCCTCGTCGCGGATCGCGTAGCGGACCGCCGTGCCCTCCCGGCTGGCGACGACGACGTTCTTGGCGCGCAGGACCGCGAGCTGCTGTGACACCGTCGACTGGTCGAGGTCGAGGGCCGCCTGCAGCTCTCGCACGCCGCGCTCGTGGCCGCGAAGGAGCTCGAGGATCCGGATGCGGATGGGATGCGCGAGGGCCTTGAAGAACTCGGCCTTGAAGGACTGCAGCTCCGTGGTCGTCGCCGCCACGCCCACAAAGACTTAGTATATCATAATATTACTATATAGTCAATCCTGGGTCGCCGCCATCGCCGAGCAGCGCGCGGTACACCGCGGCGGTGCGCGTCATGGCCGCGTCGAGCGTGAGCCGCGCGGCGACCGTCGCCTGGCCCGCACGCGCCATCGTGCGCGCCCGCGCCGGATCGCGGAGGATCTCGAGCACCGCGCCGGCGAGCGCGTGCGCGTCGTCGGGCGGGACGAGCCGCCCCGTCTCGCCGTCGCGGAGGAGCTCCGGGCTTCCCCCCACGGTCGTGGCGACGACGGGCGTCCCGACCGCGAGCGCCTGCGGGATGACCTGCGACGTCGCTTCCGAGCGGATCGAGGGGAGCACGAGAACGTCCAGGGCGGCCATCACCTCGGGGATATCGCGACGGAACCCCGTCATCATCACGCGCTCCGCGAGGCCCAGGGCCGTCACGCGCCGACGGACGTCTTCGTAGCCGACGCCGTCGCCCACGATCACGAACCGCGCGCGCGGCGCCACGGCCAGGATCTGCCGCGCCGCCTCGAGGAAGACGTTGTGGCCCTTGGAGCCGCGGATGTTGGCGACGAGACCGACCAGGGGCTCTCCGGCGCCGAGCCGCAGCTCGCCGCGCACGGCGGCGCCCGAGACGGCGGGGTGGAACCGCGTGGTGTCGACGCCGGGCGGGATCGCGACGACGCGCTCGGGCGGGATCCCGGCCGCCACGACGAGCGCGCGCACGGCCTCACCGCTCGTGACGATGCGGTCGGCGAGGCGGTAGACGAGCGCGCTCCGGATCGCGATCGACACGTGGCGGCTCCGCACGACAGGGAGGCCGAGGGACCGGGCGGCCAGCGCGCCGAGCCAGCTGTCCGTCGAGCTGTGGGTGTGGACGAGACTCACGGCGCGCGCCCGCATGAGGCGGCGGAGCGCCCAGAGGGCTCCGAGGTCGACGACGCCGCGCATCCGCACGGCGACCGCGTCCACCTCCGCGGCGCGCGCCTCGGCCAGGAGGCCACTCCCAGGCTGGCACGCGACGAGCGCCCCCCAGCCGTGGTTCCGGAGCCAGCGCGTTTCGGCGAGGATCCTGAGCTCCTGGCCGCCGAGCCCGAGCGACGCCTCGGTGTGGAGGATCGTCGGCATGGCGACAGACTACCGCCGCCGGTGTTCGCAGGAGAAAGGACGGGTGAGGGCGGGCGTCGCTACCAGCGGCCGCCGCGGGAGCCGCCGCGACCACCGCCGGTACCACGGCGCTCGCCGCCGCCGCTGCCCGGGGATTTGGCCTTCTCGACTAGGATCGTGCGGCCGTCGAGGTTCGTGCCGTTCAGGCGGCTGATGGCCTGCTCGGCCTCCTCGGGGGTCGCCATCTCGACGAATCCGAAGCCACGCGATCGGCCGGTCTCTCGATCCGTCACGACGCTCGCGGATTCGACGGTGCCGGCCCCGGCGAAGGCCTCACGCAGGCGCTCAGTGGAGGTCGAAAACGAAAGGCCGCCGACGAAGAGTTTGACTGCCATCCGAAGGGCTCCATTCTGGGCAGGACGGTTCACAGCGAACCGATGACTGCATCCGAATCCGACGCTCCGGAGTATACACTGTCCGAAGCGTAGACGAGTCGGATCTTGCCGAGGTGCGGTGTGATCGCGAGCGTCATCGAGCAGCTACGGTACGTCGGGCTCTTCCTCATCCTCTTCGCCGCCGGGCTCGGCCTGCCGGTGCCCGAGGAAGTCCCGATCGTCGCGGCCGGCATCCTCTCGCATACGGGGGTCTTCCGCTGGTGGCTCGCGCTCCCCGTGATCCTCGCCGGGGTGCTCGCGGGCGACGCGGTCCTCTACTGGGTCGGCCATCACTGGGGCGAGCGCGTGCTGGACTGGTGCGCGGTCCGGCGGGTGCTGAGCCGGAAGCGCGAGGCGCAGCTCCTCACGGCGTACCGCGACCATGGCGCGAAAATTCTCTTGACCGCGCGCCACGTGGTGGGGCTGCGAGCGGCGGCCTTCCTCACGGCGGGCATCGCCCGCGTACCGTTCTGGAGGTTCCTCGCGCTCGACGCGGCGGCCGCTGGGGTCGGCGTCCCGGTGAGCTTCGGGCTGGCTTACCTCTTCGCGGACCAGGTCTACGAGGTGCTGCGCGACGTCCACCGCCTCGAGCGCTGGCTCGCGCTCCTCGGCGTTGCCGCCGTCGCGGCGTGGCTCGTGGTCGGCGCCTATCACAGGAGCCGGCGACCGTAGTGCTATAGTCGGCGTGGGGGACCCCGTGGCATCGAACGAGCGGAAGCCGTGGCACGCGATCTTCCGGCTGCTCGAGCGCGACGAGCGCGTCTTCGCCGTGCTCCTCGCCGTCGTGATGGTGGGCGGCCTCGCCACCCTCGGCCTCGTGCCCCTGCGGCCCCGGCATCGGATCGATCTGTACTGGCTGGTCTTCTGGTTCGCGGCCTACAAGGTGGGCATCTTCGCGCTCGTGACGGTCAACCCGCGCGCGACGCGCGCGATCTTCGTGGGCGCCCTGGCGATCGACCTCCTGCTGATCTTCGCGCTCCTCTCGCTCACGGGCGGGGGTGACAGCCTCTTTTACCTCCTCTTCTTCCCGCTGGTGGCGGTCAATGCCTACTACTTCGGCCCGTGGATGGGTCTCGGCGCGTCGGTGCTCGGCGCCGCGCTGTACGCGCTGTCGGCCTGGCTCGTGCCCCCCTGGGTGGGCTGGACACCGCCCGTGATTCTCGCGGCGCTCGTCGGCCTCCCCGCGGTCACGCTCGGCCTTGTCGCCGAGCGCGAGCGGCGGGCGCGCAATGAGGTGGAGCGGCTGAACGCGGAGCTCACGGGGACGCTCTCTCGCCTTCAGACGGCCCAGCAGGAGCTGCTCGTCGCCGAGCGGATGGCGACCGTCGGACGCCTGTCACTCAAGGTGGCGCACGAGGTCCGTAATCCGATCAGCGCGATCGAGCTCAACGCCGAGATGCTCAATGACATCGTGCGCGGTCGCCCGGACCGGGACATGGAGGAGGCGGCGGGCCTGGTCACCGCGATCCGTGACCAGGTCAACGCGCTCGACGCGCTCACGGAGGAGTACCTGGCGTTCGCGCGGTTCCCGCGCCCCCACTTCGAGGAGGAGTCGGTGAACCATCTCGTGCAGGAGCTGGCCGACTTCGTCCGCCCGGTCGCCACCCGCCAGGGGCTCACGGTCTCGGTCGCGATCGACCCGAACGTGCCGATGATGGAGATCGACCGCGGCCTCCTGCGCCAGGCCGCGCTGAACCTCGTGAAGAACGGGCTCGAGGCGCTGTCGAGCGGTGGCGAGCTGACGATCGCGAGCCGCTTCGACGGCGAGACGGTCGAGATCTCCGTGTCCGACTCCGGCGGCGGCATTCCGAGCGACGTCGCGCCGCGGCTCTTCGAGCAGTTCTTCACCACGAAGCCGCAGGGCACCGGCCTCGGCCTCCCGATCGCGCGCCAGATCACGGAGGAGCACGGCGGCGAGATCCGGTGGGCGAACCGCCCGGGCCGAGGCGCGGTCTTCACGATCCGGCTGCCGATCAAGAGGCCCGTGAATGTCTGATCCCGCGACGCTGCTGATCGCCGACGACGATCCGGGGCTCCGCGAGAGCCTCGAGCGTACGCTGACGCGGGAGGGGTACCGCGTCATCCTCGCCTCTGACGGCCGCGGCGCACTCGAGCGGCTCCAGGGGGGCGGAATCGACCTCGTGGTGACCGACCTCAAGATGCCGGGGCTCACCGGGATCGAGGTCCTTCGCGCCGCGAAGGCGATCGCGCCGGACGTCGATGTCATTCTCCTCACCGCCTTTGGCACCGTGGAGGAGGCGGTGAAGGCGATGAAGGACGGTGCCTACGACTTCCTCACCAAGCCGTTCCGGCGCGAGCAGCTCCTGAAGCTCATCAGCAAGGCCCTGGAGCGCCGCGACCTGATCGAGCAGAACCGTGCGCTCCAGCAGCGGCTCGACGACCTGCTCCAGCAGGGCGCGGTCATCGGCTCCAGCCCCGCCTTTCGCCGAACCATGGCGCTCGTCGAGCAGGTCGCAGACAGCTCCGCCACGGTGCTCATCCAGGGCGAGAGCGGCACGGGCAAGGAGCTCGTCGCGCGCACGATCCACGCGCGCTCGGCGCGGAGCCGCGGTCCGCTCGTCGCGGTCAACTGCGCCGCGCTGCCCGAGACGCTGCTCGAGTCGGAGCTGTTCGGCTACGAGAAGGGCGCGTTCACCGGTGCGGCCGGGCGGAAGGAGGGCCGCTTCGAGCTGGCCAATGGGGGCACGCTCTTCCTCGACGAAGTCTCCGACCTCTCCGTGGTGACCCAGCCCAAGATCCTGCGCGTGCTCCAGGAAGGCGAGTTCGAGCGCCTCGGCGGCACGAAGACCTTCCGCGTCGACGTTCGCATCGTCGCGGCGACGAATCAGGACCTCGCCCAAATGGTACGGGAGAAGCGGTTCCGCGAGGACCTGTACTACCGGCTCAACGTCATCACGCTCACCGTGCCGCCGCTCCGCGAGCGACGCGAGGACGTCCGCGTCCTCGCCCAGCACTTCCTGCGCGTCTATGCGGCGAAGAACAATCGCCGACTCGAGGGCTTCACCGACGAAGCCATCCGTCGGCTCGAGGCGTACGCCTGGCCCGGGAACGTGCGCGAGCTCGAGAACGTCATCGAGCGCGGCGTCGTGCTCGCCCAGGGCGCGCTCATGGACGTGACCGACCTGCCACCGGAGATCGCCGGCTCGACGCCGCTCCCGGAGGGCGTGCTCTCGATCCGTCTCGGGACGCCGCTCGCCGAGGTCGAGGCGCGGCTGCTCGAGGAGACGCTCCGCGCCACCAAGGGCAACAAGACGCTCACCGCGAAGCTGCTTGGCATCGACCCCACCACCGTCTTGCGCAAGCTCAAGCGCCAGGAAGAAGCGAGTGATGGGAGCTCAAATGAGTCTTAGGATCGGGCTCTAGGCAACTCGATTTCAGAGCGTTCCCTCGTGAAGGCGCTCGTCCTCACCCGCGAGTACCCCCCACACGTCTACGGTGGCGCGGGCGTCGTCGTCGACCAGCTGACGCAGGCCCTCGGGCGCCGCATGGCCGTCGAGGTCCGGTGCTTTGGCGCGCGCCCGCCCGACGCGGGCGCACACGGCGTCACGGTTCGCGGGTACGCGGCGTGGGAGCGCCTCGGCGGGGGCCCGGACGGGCCGCGCTTCGCCCCGGCGCTCGAGACGCTCTCGATCGCGCTCGCGATGGCCCGTGATCCCGTGGACGCCGACGTCGCTCACGCCCACACCTGGTACGCCGACATGGCGGGGCTCTGGATTCGGACGCTCTACCGGATCCCGCTCGTCGTCACGCTCCACAGCCTGGAGCCGCTCCGGCCCTGGAAGGCCGATCAGCTCGGCACCGGGTACCTCCTGTCGACCTGGATCGAGCAGACGGCCGTCGAGGCGGCCGACCGCGTGATCGCGGTCTCCGGGAAGATGCGGGAGGACATCCTCGCCCATTTCCGCGTGGACTCGGCGAAGGTGGTCGTCATCCACAACGGGATCGACCCCGAGGTGTTCAGGCCCACAGCGGAGCGCGACGCGCTCGAACGGTTCGGCGTCCGGACACCCTACGTCCTGTTCGTCGGGCGCGTGACCGACCAGAAGGGGATCTTCCACCTCTTGGAGGCCGCGAAGCTGCTCCCCGCGGGCGTGCAGGTCGTCCTCTGCGCGTCGGCGCCCGACACGCCCGAGATCGAGGCGCGGCTCGCGCGCGCGGTCCCGGATCACCCGAACGTCGTCTGGATCAATGCGATGGTCCCGCGCGATGTCGTGATCCAGCTCATGAGCCACGCCGCCGTGTTCGCGTGCCCGTCGGTCTACGAGCCCTTCGGATTGATCAATCTCGAATCGATGGCGTGCGAGACGCCCGTGGTGGCCTCCGCGGTCGGCGGCATCCTCGAGGTGGTCGTGGACGGCGAGACCGGGCTCCTGGTGGAGCCCGCGCGCCCCGACGCGCTCGCCTCCGCGCTCACGCGCGTGCTCGAAAACCCGGCGCTGGGCCGGTCCATGGGGCGCGCGGGGCGCCGCCGTGTCGAGGAGCGCTTCAGCTGGGCTCACGTGGCCGAGCGGACCGAGCAAGTCTACGCCGAGGCAGCCGCCGAGTTCAGGCGTGCCTCGGCGGGCGACTAGCCCTCGTGTCGGGCTCGATCCTCGCCGGCGTGCGCGGTTTCGTCTTCGACCTGGACGGCTGCGTCTGGAACGGCAGTGCCCTGAACCCCGGGGCGCGCGAGGCGCTGGCCGCCCTCCACGGCGCGGGTCGCGGTCTCGCGTTCCTCACCAACAACTCGCGCGCGACCGCGGAGGACGTCCGCCGCCGCCTCCGGACGCTCGGTGTCACGTGCGCCGAGCACACGCTGACGCCGCTCGAGATCATCGGCGAGGTGATCGCACGGCGGTTCGGGCGCTCGCGCGTGCTCGTCATCGGCGCCCCCGAGCTCGGCGACGCGATCGCGCGCGCGGGCCACGAGATCGTCGAGACGAAGGACTACCGGCGCGCCACCGTCGTCGTCGTCGGCAACGACTTCGATCTGACGTACGAGCGGCTGACCGCGGCCGCACGCGCCGCGGCGGCCGGCGCCCCGCTCGTCACCCCGAACGTGGACCCGCGATTGCCGCTCGAGGGCGGCGAGTTCCTGCCCGGGTGCGGCGCACTCGTCGAGGCGGTGGCGGTCGCCGCCGGGGTGCGGCCGTTCGTCGTGGGGAAGCCGGAGCCCCCACTCTTCCGGATCGCGCTCGAACGCCTCGGGCTCGAGCCGGCGGCGACGGCGATGGTCGGCGACAGCATCGCGTCAGACATCCAGGGCGCCCGGCGACTCGGGATGCGCACCGTCCTCTACACCCCCGACGGCACGGCCTCCGCCCCCGAGGCCGACCTGGTCGTGCGCTCGTTCGCCGAGCTCGTGCGCGCGGCCGGCGTCGCCTGGACCCCTCCGATGACCGCGCCACGGCCGGAGTGATACTCTAGCGTTCGACCATGTTCGACATCGGGCTCCAGGAGATGCTCGTCATCGGGGTCATCGCGCTCCTCGTCTTCGGGCCCTCGAAGCTCCCGGAGCTCGGACGGATGGTCGGCCGTGCGATGCGCGAGTTCCGCCGCGCGAGCGACGAGTTCCGCCAGACCGTCGAGACGAACCTGAACCTGAACGACGTCGATCCGGTCGGCGCGCTCTCGAGCGTGCCGACGGTCGACACCGCGCCGCCCGCGGCAACGACCATGCCGTCCGCCGCCGCGGACGCGCCGGCCGCCACGGCCACGGCCGCGCCCGCCGAGCCCTTCTGCGCGCAGCGCAGCTCGCGCCTCTTCCACCGGACCGACTGTACGTGGACCACGCGGATCCCCGAGGCCGAGCGCCTGTACTTCAAGCACGTCGTCGACGCGCGCGAGCAGGGGTACGTGACGTGTCCGGTGTGCGAGCCGTGGGAGCCCGCCTGAGAGCCTCTCTTTTTTCCTGGACACGCTCAACACCCGTTGAGTATTATGGCGGTCACGGGAACCGCCACATGCGAGATCTGACGGCGCGACAACGGGAGGTCCTGGGGTTCATCCAGAACTTCACCTTCCGACACGGTGTGCCGCCGACGGTGCGCGAGATCGGCAACCGGTTCAAGGTCACGCCCCGCGCCGCGTTCGACCACCTCCGGGCGCTCGAGCGCAAGGGCGCGCTCCAGCGACGACCCAGCGCGGGACGCACCTCCCGGGCGCTCACCCCCACGGCCCCCCTCGGCACACGCCAGTTCAGGCCGGTGCCGATCCTGGGTCGCATCGCCGCGGGCTCGCCGAATCTGGCGACCGAAAACGTCGAGGGGGAGCTGCCCGTGGCCCCGTCCGCGCTCGCCGGCCACGGCGAGGACGTGTTCGCGCTACGCGTCCGGGGCGAGAGCATGATCGAGGCGCACATCTGTCACGGCGACCTCGTCCTGGTGCGGCGCCAGGACTCGGCGCAGCCCAACGACATCGTCGTCGCTCTCCTCGAGTCCGACGCCGGCGGCGACGCCGAGGCGACGGTGAAGCGCTACCTCCGCGACGGCGCCCGCGTCGTGCTCAAGCCCGAGAATCGGACGATGAGACCCATCGTGGTCGACCCGCGCGAGCGGCACGTCCAGATTCTCGGCAAGGTCATCGGACTGCTACGCGGCTTCTGAGGAGTCGGAAAGGAAGGTCGTATGGCTACCCGGGCGCTCACCTACACGCTGGTCCATCGCCGGGGCTCGCGCGCCTTTTTTTTGGCGCGTTCTACTCAACACATGGAGAGATGCGGTGCCGCCGAGGGTGGCCTACCCCAGGCGCGCCTCGCCCGCGAACTGGCCCGCGCGGCCCTGGCGCTGGCCGCGGTCATCGGATGGGGCGCCGTCGCTCTGCTCCTGGCGGGATGACGCGCGTGGCCGTGCGCCTGTACACCTTGGCCTCGATGAAGAGGTCGAGCAGCGCGGCGTCGATGCGGCCGGCGCGGCGCTCCTCGTTCAGGATGTCGAGCGCCGTGGTCGGCGGCACGGCATTCTTGTACGGGCGGTCGCCCGACGTGAGGGCGTCGTAGATGTCGGCGATCGTCATGATCTTCGACTGCACGGGGATCTCGTCCGCCTTCATCCCGTACGGATAGCCCGAGCCGTCGAGCTTCTCGTGGTGCGAGCGCGCGATTTCGGGGATGCGGCGGAACTCCTTCGTCCACGGGATCTGGGCGAGGAACTGGTAGGTGTGGACGACGTGGGACTGGATCTGCCGCACCTCGTCCGGCGTGAGGCTCCCCCTGGGGATGGCGAGGATCGACGCCTCCTCCGGCGTGATCAGCGTCCGGCCGCCGCCAAGGTCGTCCTCGAGGCTCCGTCGCGCGAGCCGCTCGATCTCCTCGACGAAGTCCCGCGGCAGGATCGCCGGCTCGTTCGCCAGCACGATGCGCGCGAGGCTCGCGTCGAGGTCGGTCAGAGAGGCGCGGAGCTCTGCGTCGAGAGTCCGGGTGTGCTCGCGGTAGCGCCGCTTGCCTTTCTCCAGGAGGTACTCGATCTTCCTCCTCGCGTACCTGAGCTCGAGGCCCCGCTTGACCAGCTCGGCTCGCTGGCGGATGCGGTCGAGCTCCGCGGGGTGGAGCTTCTTCGCCTTCACGAGCACCTGCTCGCGCACGCCGACCTTGCCGAAGTCGTGCAGGAGCGCGGCGTAGCGGAGCTCCATCAGCTCGTCAGTCGTGAAGCGGAGGGGGGCGTAGGGCCCGGTCGTCACGAGATCCACGGCCTCCGCGAGCGCCACCGTGAGGTTCGCGACCCTGAAGGAGTGGCCCGAGGTGGTGGGGTCGCGCGACTCGATCGCGGTCACCGAGGCCTGCACGAAGCCCTCGAAGAGCTGACGAACCGCCTCGTAGAGCCGGCTGTTCGCGATCGCCACCGCGGCCTGCGACGCGAGCGAACCGGCGAGCTTCTCGTGGCGCGCGCTGAACGGCTTGACCAGCCGCTCGATCTCCTCCCGCGTCTCGAGGCGTCGGGCGACGTCCGGCTTGCAGTTGATGAGCTGGAAGACGCCGATGGTCTCGCCCTGCGGCGTGCGCATCGGCACGACGAGGGTCGACTTGGTCCGATAGCCCGTCTGCTCGTCGAACGCGCGGTTGATGCGGTACGGCGCGCCCGACGGCGGCGCGTACGCGTCCTCGAGGTTCACGATCTTTCCGGCGAGCGCGACGTGGCCCGCCACGCTGTCGTTCGTGAGGGGTAGCGTAGTCGCGCGGAACGGGATCTCCACCGAATCGTTCTGTGCGAGCGCAAAGCGGAGGTGGCGCGTGCCGTCGGCCGCCTCGTCCACGAGATAGAGCGAGCCGGCGTCGCTGTTCGTGATCTCGCGCGCCTTGGTGAGGATCGTCTCGAGGAGCTCGCGGGGGTTCCGCTCGGCGGAGAGCCGGATGCCGATCGCGTTCAGCTCGGAGAGCTCGCGGTCGAGGCGCGCGACCTCGGCCTCGGCCTCGAGATCGGCGAAGGCGTTGCGCACGGCGCTGGCGACCACGGCACGCGCCGCGCCCTCGGGCACGAGCGCGTACCATGCGGCGGAGTCGGGGCCCGGGGCGGCGGGATCGACGAGCGCCACCAGGCGGACGTGGCGCCCGACCTGGGGGATGTCGCGCGAATCGGGCACGATCAAGAGTACGGTCGGGACCACCTCGGCCACGCGATCGGCGGACAGCGTCCCCACGTCGTACTCGTCGGCGAGGAGGTGGGCGGCCGCCGCCGCCGCGCGCGAGCTCGTGTCGTAGAGGACGCGGCGATGCATGAGTCAGCCTAGGGTGGGCGCTCGATCGAAGTCAAGGATGGGCGGCGGCCCGTACAATCGACGCCATGGCCGACTTCCGGCACCTCGTGAGCCTCTGCCTCGAGCTCGAGCGGACTCCGGCACGGCTCGAGAAGCTCCGCCTGGTCGCCGGGTTCCTCCGGGCGCTGCCGGCCGAGGACGTGGCGACCGCCGTCCTGTTCCTGACGGGCCGGGCGTTCCCCCCAGCCGATCCACGGGCGCTCGGGATCCGCTGGCTGCCGTCCGCCGACGAGCCGACCGCCGGGCCCCCCCTCAGCTTCGCCGACGTCGCTGCCGCGTTCGCCGCGATCGCCGAGACCCAGGGGCAGGGCGCTCGCCAGTCCAAAGAGCGTCTCGTGGGACAACTCCTGGCCCGCGCGTCCCAGCCCGAGCGTGAGATCCTCGCGCGGGTCGTCAGCGGCGAGATGCGGACGGGCGTCTCCGACGGCCTCGTGCTGGAGGCGATCGCTCAGGTCGCCGCGGCGCCCGTCGGCGCGGTGAGACGCGCCGCCCTGCGGCTCGGCGACCTCTCGACCGTCGCCGGCCTCGGCGTGACCGGCGGCGCGGCCGCGCTCGCGGCGGCAACCGCCCGGCCCGGCGTCCCGCTCCTGCCGATGCTCGCCGAGATCGCCGCCGACGTGGACGAGGCGCTCGCCGCCCACCGGGGCCGCTCGGCGCTGGAGTTCAAGTACGACGGCGCGCGGATCCAGCTCCACCGGGACGGCGACGGGGTGGCGGTCTGGACGCGGCGCCTCTCCGACGTCACGCGAAGCCTCCCCGACGTGGTCGCGATCGCGCGCCGCGACCTCGGTCACGCGCCCTTCATCCTCGACGGCGAGGTGCTGGCGCTCGATCCCGCGGGCCGGCCGCTTCCGTTCCAGGAGCTGATGCGGCGCTTCCGCCGCGTCCACGGTGTGGATGCGCTGGTCCGAGAGATGCCGCTGGCGCTCTACTTCTTCGACTGCCTGATGGTCGACGGCCGCTCGCTGATCGACGAGCCGTACGAGCGGCGCTGGGAGGCGCTCGCCGGGGTCACCGGCGGGCGTCACCTTGCCGAGCGCGTCGTCGTCGCCGACGTCGAGGCGGGGCGCGCGTTCTTCGCGCGGGCGCTCGAGGCCGGGCACGAGGGGGTGATGGCGAAGGACCTCGAGAGCCCCTACGAGCCCGGCGGCCGCGGCAAGCGCTGGCTCAAGCTGAAGGCTGTGGAGACGCTCGACTGCGTCATCGTGGCCGCGGACCGGGGCTCGGGGAGACGTCGGGGCTGGCTCTCGAACTATCACTTGGCCGTGCGCGACGGCGACGCGTTCGCGGACGTCGGCAAGACCTTCAAGGGGCTCACCGACGCTCAGTTCGCCGAGATGACCTCGCGGCTCTGGGGGCTCGCGACGGCGGACGACGGCTACACCGTACGCGTCCGGCCCGAGGTCGTCGTCGAGGTCGCGTACAACGAGATCCAGAAGAGTCCGACGTATCGCTCGGGGCTCGCGCTCCGCTTCGCCCGCATCACGAAGATCCGCGACGACAAGGGCCCGACCCAGACGACGACGCTCGCCGAGCTCTCGACGCTCTACGAGCGCCAGTTCGCGACCAAGGGACGGGCAGTGTAGAATCTCCGCGCGTGACCGAACGCGTCTCCACCGGACTCCCGAAGCTCGACGCGATGCTCGGCGGCGGCCTGCTGCCCGGCACGCTGGCGGTCGTCTACGGCGCGACGGGCATCGGCAAGACCCACCTGGGCCTCACGTTCGCCGATCACGGCCGCGTCGCCGACGGCGCGCGCGGCGTCGTGCTCGACATGAATGGGCGCGGCGACTCGCAGCAGCACGACGCCTACGCCGCACGCCTCTTCGGCTGGACCCTCGCGACCTGGCGCCACGCCGTCACGCCGATGAGCGACCCGTACCCGCCCGCCGCCGAGATGCAGGCGTTCTACTCGAACGCGCTCCCGTGGGTCGGGCGCGTCCGCGACTTCCAGGTGGCGACGCCCGACGGTGGCGCCGAGTTCGACTGGAACTGGAAGGCGATGTACAACCGCGCCCTCTACACGGTCCGGCCGTTCATGTATTTCCACTTCGCCGCCGGGACGCGGCGCGTGGTGGTCGACGGCGTCGAGCCGATGGACACGCCGGCGGACTCGATCCAGTTCTTCATGTTCGACGAGCTCTACCGGAAGACGATCCACCGCGACGCCGAGACGCTCGGGATGGAGATCTGCATGCCGGTGTGGAAGCACCGGGCGTTCATCGACGCCCACGGCTACGACCACGCGCGGATCACGACGCTGCTCCTCGTCACCACCGAGGAGACGCGTCTCGAGGATCTGCTCGCGCGGAAGGTGGCCACGGGGGACATCGGCGCGACCGCGAACACGATCCTCGCGCTCGGCAGCGAGCGGGTCGGCAACCGACTCGCCCGGATGCTGTGCGTGGTCAAGCATCGCGGGAGCCCCATGTCCGACGAGATCGTGGAGTTCCGGATCACCGAAGGCGGCGTCACGCTCGGCTGACGCGGGCGCGCCAGGGTCTCCCATGCCCGTCTTCCGCCTCGAGCGCCTGACGCGCGCCGAGGTCGCGGTCCTGCGCGCGGTCGCCGCCCTCGCGGGCCGACACGGCGCGGCCGTGCTCGTGGGCGGGACGGTGCGCGACGCGTGGCTCGGGCGCCGGCCGGGGGCCGGGGTCGACCTCGACATCGCGGTCCCCGCGGGAGCCCTCGATCTTTCACGGCGCGTGGCGACGCGGCTCGGCGGCGCCTTCGTCCCCCTCGACCCCGAGCGCGGAACGGGGCGCGTGGTCGTCGCGGGTGTCCGGCTCGACGTGACCGATTTTCGCGGCCCGTCGCTCGCGGCGGACCTCGCGGCCCGCGACTTCACCGTCAACGCCCTCGCCGTTCCGCTGCGCGAGCTGGCGACACACGGCGCCGCGCCGATCGTCGATCCCACCGGGGGCCTCGCCGATCTCCGCGCGCGCCGCCTGCGCGCGCCGGCCTCCCGCGTGCTCGCCGACGACCCCCTGCGCGCGCTCCGCGGCGTGCGTCTGGAGGCGGCGCTCGGCTTCCGGCTGACGCGTGGGACGGTCGCGGCGATCCGGGCCGTCGCGCCAGCGCTCCCCGCCGTCGCCGCCGAACGCGTGCGGGACGAGGTGCTGGCGGTGCTGGGACTTCCCGCCGCGGCGCGCGCGTTCCGGCGCATGGACGCGCTCGGGCTCCTCGGCGTGCTCGTGCCCGAGGTGGAGGCGATGCGCGCGACGGCCCAACCCGCGCCGCACCGCTTCCCCGTCCTCGAGCACTCGCTGCGCGCCTTGGCCGCGGCCGACCGCGTGCTCGCGCGTCTCGCCGCGCTGGTGCCGTTCGGCGAGGAGCTCCGCGCGCACATGGACGAGCCGCTCGGCGGTGGCGTCACGCGCGGCCAGGTGCTCAAGCTCGGCGCGCTCCTCCACGACGTGGCCAAGCCCGAGACGCGGCGCCTGGTCCAGGGTCGCGTGAGGTTCTTCGACCACGACGTGGTCGGCGCCGAGCGCGCCCGCGCGATCGGCCGACGGTTGCGCCTGCCCGAGCGGGCGCTCGGGGTGCTCGAGCGCCTCGTGCGCCACCACCTGCGTCCGATGCACCTCGGCGCCTCGGGGCGGCTGACGAACCGCGCGCGCTCCCGCTTCTATCGCGACCTGCGCGAGGACACGCAGGACCTGCTGCTGCTCGCGCTGGCCGACGCGGCCGCGGTGACCGGCACCTCGCCGTGGAGTGTCTGGCGGCGCGCGCTGCTGATCCGCGACCTCCTCGGCGGCTGGCAAGAGCTGCAGGCGATCGAGGCGGCGCCGCCGCTCCTCCGGGGCGAGGACGTCATGCACCGGCTCGGCCTCGCCCCCGGTCCCGCCGTCGGCCGGGCGCTCGCGCGGGTGCGAGAGGCCCAGGCGCTCGGACGGCTGAAGACACGCGACGAGGCGCTCGCCTACCTTGACTCGCTGTCGGCGGACCCCTAGATTATCGGGAACTCGACCGCTGGAGTTTCCGGAACTCGACGGAGATCGATCTCCCTCGATACCGAGGAGGCGCGCAATGACCCTCCGCCGAACCCTCGTGGCTCTGGCCCTCACCCTGCTCGTCCCGCTCGGGGCGGCCGCCGCTCCCGCGGGCAAGGTCGTCATCGCCCAGGGCGTGGACCCGACGACGCTCGACATGATGAACCAGTCGGAGACACCCGCGTCGAACCTGGGGCGCCACATCTTCGACATGCTCTACGAGCGAGACCCGGGCCTCAAGGTCGTTCCGGCGCTCGCGGCCGAGATGCCGAAGCTCGTGGCGCCGACGACGTGGGAGGTCAAGCTCCGGAGAGGCGTGAAGTTCCACAACGGGGAGGATTTCGACGCCGAGTCGGCGAAGTGGAGCCTCGAGCGCCTGGCGGGCGGGCAGGGGAAGCT